>Ga0209087_1000145_pt1 | contig 44109 bp, 38 predicted proteins | sample S_130805_EF_Meta_FD_187321 | JGI IMG/M metagenome (GOLD analysis project Ga0209087, IMG submission 187321) | Freshwater microbial communities from Lake Simoncouche, Canada to study carbon cycling - S_130805_EF_MetaG (SPAdes) (version 2) | ecosystem: Environmental > Aquatic > Freshwater > Lake ... | reverse complement strand
GGTTGGGAATCGGTCAATCACTACATGGAATTCTTCGGGAGAAATCGACAAATCAAGTTGGTTGATTAATTCAATTTTTTGGTTGACATAAACCCGACTAAACCCTTCTTTTTCAAGCAGTGAAATCTCATCTTTAAAGGTTCGTTTTGGATTGTTTCCAATGGGAGCAAGGATGGCGATAGGCGTAGGGTCAGGCAATCCTTGAATGTAATAGAGTACATCGGCTGCAGTATCCTTTTTTACCAAATCGCCAGAAAGTGGCGAATACGTTTTGCCTTCTCGAGCGAATAACAATTTGAGGTAGTCGTAGATTTCTGTCGTCGTTCCTACGGTTGACCTTGGGTTGGTGGATATCACTTTTTGCTGAATGGCAATCGCAGGAGAAAGACCTTTGATGTAATCCATTTCAGGTTTGTTGAGTTTTCCTAAAAACTGTCGGACATAGGCGGGCATGCTTTCAACAAAACGTCGTTGTCCTTCCGCGTATAAAGTGTCGAATGCCAAGGATGATTTTCCCGAACCCGAAACCCCGGTAATAACGGTTATTTTTCCGTGCGGAATTTGGACGTCAATGCCTTTCAAGTTATTCGCCCTTGCGCCTTTTATGTCGATGATTTTTTTCACGCTACAAAGTTAACACATGTAGCGAAAAGGCTTCATCCCCGAAATATTTATATTTTAGAGGGTTAAAAAATACATATGAAGTCATTGTTTCGCAGAAAACAGGTAGGAGATATATTAAAACAGTTGGAAGAAAACCAGCTTTCTGATGCGCATTCGAGTTTGGGTAAACATCTTAAAGTAAGGGATTTAACAGCTTTTGGGATTGCTGCAATTATTGGTGCGGGAATCTTCAGTACCATAGGTGAAGCAAGTTACCAGGCGGGTCCATCGGTGATTTTCTTGTTTATTTTCACAGCCATTGCATGTGGTTTTGCCGCCTTTGCCTATGCAGAATTTGCATCCATTGTCCCTGTTTCAGGAAGTGCTTACACTTATTCTTATGTCGCTTTTGGTGAAATCATTGCATGGATTATTGGTTGGGCATTGATCATGGAATATGCAATTGGAAACATTACCGTAGCCATCTCTTGGTCGGATTATTTTACAGACATGTTGCGGAATCTTCACATTGGTATTTTAAACATTCACGGAGTGCAAATTCCTTTATGGTCACAAATGGATTACCTATCCGCTGTTCGAGGACACAGCGAAGCACTAACCTTACTCGAATCTGGAAAAACGTTGACGGATTTAGACCAAGGGATTCGTACGGCTTACCTTGCCTATGAACACAGTCCCAATATTCTTGGATTTCATTTGATCCTTGACCTTCCCGCTTTGTTTATTATTATTTTCATTACAGGGTTAGTCTATCGTGGGATTAAGGAAAGTAGAAATGCGTCCAATGCCATGGTCATCGTTAAATTGGCCATTATTTTATTGGTTATTGGGGTGGGTGTGTTTTACATTGATGTTGACAACTGGTCGCCATTTGCGCCTAAAGGAATCCCCGGGATATTAAAAGGCGTTTCGGCTGTTTTCTTCGCGTACATTGGTTTTGATGCCATTTCAACCACGGCAGAAGAATGTGAAAATCCACAAAGAGATTTACCGCGAAGCATGATGTGGTCCATCATTATTTGCACCATCCTTTATGTCGCCATTGCCTTGGTATTGACCGGCGTTGTTTCTTACAAATTGCTTCGTGTAGGTGAGCCGTTGGCATTTGTCTTTAACCACATTCATTTGAATCAACTCAGTGGGATCATTTCGATAAGCGCGGTTGTGGCCATGGCTTCGGTTTTATTGGTGTTTCAAATGGGACAACCCAGGATTTGGATGAGTATGAGTAGGGATGGACTTCTTCCGAAAAAGTTCGCGCAAGTGCATCCGAAATACAAAACGCCCGCATTTGCTACCATAGTGGTTGGATTTGTGGTTGCCATTCCAGCACTGTTCATGAACTTAACGATGGTGACCGATTTATGTAGCATTGGTACTCTTTTCGCTTTTGTCTTGGTGTGTGGTGGCGTTCTTATGTTGCAAAACCGAACCGACATCCCGCGTGGGAAGTTTAAAACGCCTTACCTAAACGGTAAATACATCATGCCAATTTTGGTGGTGATAGGGGTGGTGGTTATGTTCACGCAATTTCCTCAGAAAACCAATGATTTCATTTTCAACAAAGAAAAAATGAAGGATAAAGTAGAAATCATCCAGAAGTTGGATCCAAACCAAATCGTGGCCCTGAAAAATGTATTGATTCGCTCAGAAAATCCTAAGTTTTTGGCTTTGGAGAAAAACATCGAAAAGTACTATGCAGGGCAAGATACCAAGGTTTTAATTAAGGACTTGGGCTTCTTACATCTGCCGAAATCTCATTTTTACAATTTTGGATGGATGAATTTTGCCCGTAAAATTCCAACCTGGATTTTTCTACTTTTTACCGTGTTTATTACGGTGATGACTTTTTTGAAGAATTTATCCATGATACCGCTTGCGGGTTTGCTTAGCTGTCTATACATGATGAGTGAAATTAAACTTGAAAACTGGATTTACTTTTTCATTTGGTTGCTCATTGGGCTCTTGATCTATTTCGGGTATGGCAGGAAAAATTCCAATTTGGCAAAAGCGGCCCTGTTAAAGTCCTAAGTTTTAAATAGATGTTCAGCGCTTTTCTTTAATTTTGTAGCCTATTCAATTTTATGTTTGAAAATTTAACCGAAAAGTTCGATCGTGCCTTTAAAATTTTAAAAGGACGCGGACAAATTACAGAAATCAACATTGCTGAATCCCTAAAAGAAGTGCGTCGTGCACTCTTGGACGCCGATGTCAGCTTTAATACAGCAAAACAGTTTACGACGGCTGTTAAAGAGAAAGCCATTGGTAGGGAAGTCCTAACGGCAGTGTCCCCAGGACAACTGATGGTCAAAATCTGTCATGAGGAACTGATCTCACTCATGGGCGATAACGAGGTAGAAATTAACCTCAAAGGAAATCCCGCTATTGTACTCATGTCTGGATTACAAGGGTCAGGTAAAACAACTTTTTCAGGTAAATTGGCGAATTACCTCAAGGCAAAAAAAGGTAAAAAGGTTTTGCTCGTTGCCTGTGATGTCTACCGTCCAGCCGCCATAGATCAATTGCATGTCTTGGGAGACCAACTTTCCATTGAAGTCTATTCGAACAAAGAAGAAAAAAATCCTGTTAAAATTGCCCAAGCGGCCATTCAACATGCCAAAAGCAATTCCTTTAACGTAGTCATCATTGATACCGCGGGTAGGTTGGCGGTGGATGAAGAAATGATGGCCGAAATCGCCAATGTCAAGCAAGCCATTCAACCCACTGAAACCTTGTTTGTTGTCGATGCAATGACCGGTCAGGATGCCGTAAATACAGCCAAAGCATTTAACGACAGAATTCAATTTGACGGTGTCGTACTTACAAAATTAGACGGTGACACCCGCGGAGGAGCCGCCTTGTCTATTAAATCGATTGTGAACAAACCCATCAAATTTGTAGGTACAGGAGAGAAGATGGATGCGTTGGATGTATTCTACCCGGCTAGAATGGCAGATCGTATCTTGGGAATGGGTGATGTTGTTTCATTGGTAGAAAAAGCACAAGAGCAGTTCGACGAAGCAGAGGCAAGAAAATTGCAGAAGAAAATCATGAAAGATCAGTTTGATTTTAATGATTTCTTAAGTCAATTGGAGCAAATCAAAAAAATGGGCAATGTCAAAGATTTGATGGGAATGATTCCAGGGATGGGAAAAGCAATGAAAGATGTCGACATTCCAGACGATGCTTTTAAAGGTGTTGAAGCCATCATCCGTTCCATGACGCCTACCGAACGCACCACGCCAACATTACTAAATAACTCGAGAAAAATACGCATCGCCAAAGGCAGTGGTACCTCGGTTCAAGAGGTTAATAAACTCATCAAACAATTTGAGGACATGCGAAAAATGATGAAAATGATGAGCAATCCTAGAAATCTATCCGGAATGAAAAACCAGATGCGAAACATGAGGTAACGATTATTTTGTACTTTAATGCGCGAAAGCGTTTGCCAATGGAGGTTCTTCGTACAAATTAAACCCTGCATGTAGATGAAGATTTTTAGAAATCAAAAGTGTTTTTTCTTGTTTTTACTTGCATGGGTGTCCCAAGCTAACTTTGCCCAATGTGAAAAAGTGTGGATTCAAGGAAGGGTTTTAGACACCTTGCGTCCACAAAGTTTTTACAATCTTCTGGTGGTGAATCGTTCAACCGGAAAAGCCAATTTTGGGCAACCTGATGGAAGGTTCAGTACCTACGCCGTTCCCAACCAAAAAATCGCATTGTCTGTTAAACAGTATCCCATCTACGAGTTTATCGCCATCCCTGATTCGAATTGTCAATGTAAGGTGTTTGCCTACATTGATCGCTTGCCCCAAGAAGTGGATGAGGTGATCGTACGTCCCTTGAAGACATTGGAACAAATCAAAGACGAGCGCGCCGCTTTGGCATTACGAGATACGCGCTTGGTTTCAGGTGTAAATGTCTTAGAAAGCCCCATAACGGCCCTCTATCAAGCTTTTTCGAAGAAGGAACAAAATAAAAAATGGATTGCAGAACAAGTGTACAAAGACAATCAAAGGAGGGTCGTACAAGAACTTTTGCGGTTGTACATTGCGTACGACATTATTGACCTTAACGAAGTGGATTTCGATGCTTTTATCTTGTTCTTGAACCTGGATCCAGACTTTTTAAAAACCGCTTCTGAAATGGAATTAATATCCTTTATCAAAGATAAATACGATCATTTTAAGCGCTTTAATGCTGGATTCTAAAAATTGTATTTAATTCCTCCACACAGCGCGCCCAACTGTAGTTGGATTCCACGAACTTTCTTCCTGCTTTTCCTGTGGATGCTGCCAAAGACGAATCTTTTTGTAGCAGCCTTATTTGCGTAGCCATTTCCCCTGCGTTGTTACACACGAAAATCTGCTCGTTCTCCTTTGCATGAATGGCGTCGTTTGCCAAAGAGGTTGTGATGCAGGGCAATTCCATGGCCATCGCTTCGAGTAACTTATTCTGTAGGCCCGTACCCATTTGCATGGGTGCAATGAACGTTTTTCCCCTCGCATACGCGTGGCGAATGTCCGCCTGCCAACCTTCTACCACGATGTGGGCATTCCTTTTTTGCAATTGCAGTATTTTTTGACTCGGACTTGCCCCAGCAATCAAAATGCGAAGGTCTTTGTTCTTTTGTAAAACGTTTTTTTCAAACCAAACCATTGCATCCACATTGGGTGCATAGCTCAAGTTGCCTACGAACACCAAGTCAAATTCTTTATGTACCGAGTCCATCGGTGAGAAGAATTGGGTGTCAATTCCGTTCGGTACCACCTTAATTTTTGTTTGTTCGGGATGCGCGATGTAGTAGGTGTCCTGCAAGCTGATCATCGTGTGAAATTCAAAATAATTGAAAATCCTCCGTTCATATTCCCTGAGACGTGTGGCTTCCATTCGATAGATAAACTTAGCATAGAAAGGCGCGTTTTCCATTCTGCGTTCCATTCCTTTGGACAAAGCGTCCATGTAATCCAACGTTTTATAGCAATCGTGGTAATTTTTCACATATTCTGCGGCCCTTATCAGTTGGCAATAAATATGGTCGGGCTTGAGGTTTTTTAGGATTTGGTTAATTTGTCGTTTGACCTTGCTTTCCGTAAAATACGCGACCTGAAAGGGTGCGTGAAGGAAAAAATTCAATCCCAAACGAAAAATTTGTTTGGGTTTACTTAGTTTAAAAACATGGGTTTGCAACGCAAAAGGGGCCAATTCATTTAACCACTCATCGGCAATGGATTGGTCTGTAAGCGCAATTAAGGTGATTTCATAAGACTTAGAAAGACCTTTGATAAAATGGAAGGCCCTAAGCTTATCTCCTTTTTCCAATGGATAAGGAAAACGCGAAGTGATGAATACCAATTTCGGTCGATCAGACATTGAAGAGGTTTTGAAGTGCTACAATCTGTGTATCTTTTGAGAAATGAATCCCGGCAATGGCAAGCGCTGCTTGGCTTAACGCCTCTTGTTTTGTTTTATTAATGATTACCTCATGCAAAAGATCTTCGAAATGTTCTGTGGTTTTTGCAATGCATAAGCCTTCCGAGTTTGACAACCCCTGAATGGCAACTTCAGTTAGAACGGCAGGTTTTCCCAAGCAAAGGGCGTCCATTACTTTGATGTTCAGTCCTGTGCCAAAACGTAGGGGCGCAATGAAAATGCCATGTGAAACCAAGAATGCATTGGCATCGTCCACAAACCCATGTCCATAGATTCCCTCAGCCTTATTGGTGAATTGTGAAGATCCTTTTCCAGCAATGTGAAATTGAAGTTCTGGGTGGTTCGTTCGTAGGCGGGGGTAAATGTCTTGCAAGAAAGAATCAATGGCATCGACATTGGGTTGCCAATCAAAATTCCCGATAAAACAAAGGGATTTTTCGCTGCCTAAATACCCAGTTGGGACGATGTCTGCTGTGGGGTAAAAAGTATGGGTTTTGGCATTGTGTTGTTTAAAATACTTCGCGTCCTCTGCTGCAATTGCCAAAACCTCCTCAACCTTTGGAAGTAATTCGGTTTCATAACGCTTTAACTTTTTGGCGATTTCTGCGAAGTACCAGCGCTTCATTCCATTGCTGTTAATGGATTTGTGTTCCCAAACTGCATGCTCAATGTTGTGGGCACGGTAGTAGATTTTTTTTGTTTGAAACCATGCTTCTGGGACCAAGGCAACCGAATAAAATCCGTCGCACAAAACACAATCAAACGCATGAGAGGTATCGAGTTTTTCAAGGGTTTGGAAGGTTGATTCACGCAAGTAGCGCTTGACATTTAAGGGGATTTTTTCAAAGAAGTTTTTTAGAAAATCGAAGACCGTAAAATGGGTGTTTATTTCAATGGGGTGTATTGGAAGATTAGGTATTTTTTCCCGCAACATTTCCACGTCAAGGGGATGCTTTTGGGTACAAATAGGAGCGTAAATCAAATTAAGTCCTTTGCAAGAAGCTACATTCTCCAACAACGAAGCAATCGCTTTGCTGCCACCATCCATAATCGGAAAAGCGGGCTTTTGGGAAAGGTAAAGCATCGTTATCATTTTGCAGTTCTCCATTTTCGCAGCAATCCCAACCAAGTTTCCCTGCTGAAGAAGGGGAGGTCTCTGTTCGCGGTGTAGGTGACAATGATGGCAATGGGGGTAAAGAACAATCCACTCATCCACATGCCAGCCCACGGGGAAATGACATAGGTGTCAGCCAAATTATCCCCGATGCTCAAAATGATAAAATAAATCATAAAAACGAGGGCGGCAATGACGACAGGTGCGCCAAATCCTCCTTTCTTGACCAAAGCGCCTAAGGGAGCGCCTACGAAAAAGAGTACAAGGATGGCATATGTTAATGCGAATTTTCGATGAAATTCTATCCAAAATTGATCTTCCTCATGTCCTACGGTTTCCAGAAATACACTTTGGTTGGTGATGTTTTCATTGATTTGGTAAAGTTTCGAAATTACATCACGCATGAGCAATTTTTTATCTTCAACAGGAATGTCTTCATAATACACCAGGCTTGCTTTTTGATTTCCCAAACTTGGGTCAAAATGGAAATTTTTGTTTTGAAGTGCTTGGGTTTGAAAGGAGGCAAAGCCACTTTTAACACCTTTGGAGAAATCTTTTTTCATGGTGACGACACGGTTGTGTAAGGAATCTGTAGCGTGGTTGATTTGAAACACATTTAACATTTCAAATTTGTCTTGGAAAATCGCCTCGTCAGAACGCTTCAATGAAAAACCTGTAACGTTCATCTTGTAGGTAGCCCGCTCGAAGGTAGAGATTCGGTCAGGGTGGGTGCTGGTTGCACCAGCGTTTGGCAAGCCAATGTTTAACATCTCGTAATTTGCCAGTTCCATTTCTTCAAAAATCGTCCCGTTTCGCAAGTCTAAAAACAAATAATTTCCGCTTACAGATCGGTAGATTTTCGCATGCTTTGCCTTGATGGTTTTGAGCGCATTTTGTTGGGAATGGTCGTAAATGGTGATGCCATGAAACACACTGTCGCTCCCACTTTTTACCTTGATGGCGTATCCATCCAATTCTGTGGTGTAAACCCCCGGCTTGATGAGCGTGGAGAGTTTTGTGTTTTGAATGTCGTAAATCAAGGAATGCCACTTTAAATTGGCCACAGGGATCACGTAGTTGGCGAAATAAAAGGTGAAAAACGAAATTCCGATGACAACTAGGGTAAGGGGCCGCATGATTTTTAACAGGGATAAGCCACTTGATTTCAATGCCGTTAACTCATTGCTTTCAGCCATGTTTCCAAAGGTCATTAAGGACGACAGTAGAATTGCGAGGGGTAAAGCCAGTGGAATAAGGCTTGCTGAGACATAAAACAAAAGTTCGAGAATCACCCAGATGCTGAGTCCTTTTCCCATGAGGTCATCGATGTATACCCAAAAAAATTGCATGATTAAAATGAACATGGATATCACCAAGGTGATGAAGAAGGGACCAATGAATGATCGAATACTGAACAGGTATAACCTTTTCAAAGATGAAATTTTTTACAAAGGTAGAATTACTGTCTGAATTATTTATGCTCCGATGAGCCTACGAAGGGCATTGATTTGTTGATCCCATGTGCGCATCGCTGTATCCTTGTCCTCGGCGTATGCAAAATCGGTTACGATTAGATTTACCGTTTGGGTCATTGGGTCTACTTGGTGGGCAATCTCGAAATACGTATCTAAACCCTCTTCGATGTCCTCAATCCACTGAAATTTTATTCTATGATTTGCTTTGTATGTAAGCAGTTTTGCCTCCTCTTCCTGTCCATCCCAACTAAAAACATAAAGGTCATTGGTATTATTCACGTCATCCGCAAACCATTCACTTAACCCACTTGCAGTGGATATTTTACTTTCTAAAACCCTTGGAGACGTTTTTAAAATGTACTCTAATTCAAATTTTTCTTTCATAAATCCTTGAAATACCTATTACCTTTGTTCTTTCAACGGCAAGATACGGAATTAATCCTAATGAATTTACAAAATATTGGTGCTAAGGTTTTTAGGTTCAGGGGACAAATTCCCGCATTTGTGTTGCTTCTTATTTTGCCCGTTGTATGTTTTTTTCCTTGTCCCATTTCTACTTTGCTGGGTAATCTATATGCCTTAAAACTACTTTCTTTCTCCTTCATTTTAAGTGGTGTTTTTTACAGAACCTATGCCGTTGGATTTCGGTTTGACCACAGTTCGGGTAGGAATCGGCACAACCAGGTCGCACAACATTTAAATACCACCGACGCTTATTCTATGTCTCAACATCCCCTCTATTTTTCAAATGGTTTGCTTTGGATGGGCATCTTGTTGGTGTTGGACAATTATTTGGCATTCTGTATTGGTTGTTGCTATTACATTGTATTAAGTTCAGTAATCATCCGAACCGAAACTGTTTTTCTTGACAACACCTTTGGGGAGGAATATCGACAATGGAAAAAAAAACGCCCCGCTTTTCTACCAAATCCAATGAAGTATAAACGCGGAGCGAAAAGATTCAATTGGATGCGTGTCTTCGCAACCGAATATCCAAGTTGGGTATCCATTATAGCCAGTGTATTGGCACTACACATTCTTAAAAATTCAATTGAATCGAATACATTCAGTTTTGGAAAAGGAGATTTGCAATTGGTGGTCGTTGGCCTGGTTGTGGGTTTTTCTGGAAGGTTTTACAAATACATCGTTGTACGCAAATGGCTTAAAAAGTCAATTTGAATTCCAAACGCTGTTGAAGCGATCTTCCCAAGGTGAGTTCATCTGCATATTGAATCTCGGTACCGACTGAAACGCCCCTCGACAAAGTTGTAATTAACAACCCCTCGCGTTGAATTTTCTTGAACAAATAAAAATGCGTTGTGTCTCCTTCCATGTTTGGACTTAAGGCAAAAATGACTTCTTCGAGCTCGTTTTTATTGGCTTTCTCAACCAAACCCTCAATGTTTAGGTCCTGCGGTCCGATGCCATCCATTGGAGAAATCACCCCGCCGAGCACATGGTAGTGACCTTTGTAGGTTTGGGTACTTTCTATGGCCATTACATCTCGGATGTCCTCAACAACGCAGATTAATTTAGGGTTCCTTTTTGGATCTGTACAGATGGAACAAATGGTCGTGTCCGCAAGGTTTCCGCACGATGAGCATTGGAAGGTGTGTGATTTGAGTTGTACGATGGATTCAATGAAGGCATGAATGTCATCAATGGACTTTTGGTGCATGTGCAAAGCCAAGCGCAAAGCTGTTCTTTTGCCTATTCCAGGTAGGGTTGCAATTTGTTCAGTTGCTTTTTCTAGGTACTTCGATGGAATATGCATGTTCAAAATTAATAATTTTAATAAGGCTTTACGTAAATTTGTCAAATGGCCCAGCCTCAAATCAACATCAAAAATAAACGCGCCCGTTTTGAATACCACTTGGAAGATGTCTTTCAAGCAGGAATTCAATTGGCCGGTACGGAGATTAAGAGCATTCGAAATGGAAAAGCCAGTATCTTGGAAGCTTATTGTATTTTCAGTGAAGGGGAAGTCTGGATTCGAAACATGTTCATCAATGAATATGAAAACGGTAGCTTTTACAACCACAAACCAAGGGCGGATCGTAAATTGCTTCTGAACCGAAAGGAAATAGTAAGAATCGAGAAATATCTTAAAATAAAAGGGAATACGCTCATTCCTTTGAAGCTATTTTTGTCTGAAAAAGGTTGGGTAAAAGTAGAGATTGCTTGCGCTGTAGGTAAAAAAATGCACGACAAGCGACACGATTTAAAACTGAAGGACGATCAGCGAGAAATGAACAGGGCGCTTAAACGTTAGTTTTTGATCACCTTGTAACTCGGGTAATTCTTTTTGTCAAACACAAATTTTGCGTCTTTCACATCCGGGTTGGACGTGAACTTACTCAGTGAATAGGTGATTACAGTACCATCGTTGGATTTTAATACCGCCTTTTTAAGCTCGTTGGAAGACCTGGAAATGTATAAAACGATGGTATTGTAATCCGCATTTTTAGGGTTTTTAGGATATAAATCGATCACGTCGACCCCTTCTCCAGAAATTTTATCCTCTTTAATGAATTTGTTTTTAAAACCGGATTCCCAAATGGTCATTAGTTTTTTTGGATTTACTGCGTCGTCGTCTCCTTCCGCATCAGATTCATACACCTCTTTGTCTTTTGCGACAACGGTCCAAGATTTTAATCCATTGCAAATGATTGCATTGTCGCCGTAGGTAGCGTAGTATTTGTTTCCTTTAACCCATCCCTTTCCGGATAGGTTGTCGTTTTGACCCGTCCCCTCGTTTTTCATGGTAGCATTGAACTCAATGTAAAAAGATTTCAATCCCTTGATTTTAGTGGAGAGCTTGTTAAGGATTTTTTGTGACTTGCTTTCTTGTGCGAATCCCTGTCCTAAGGAGATGAAAGCGAATAATAAAAGCGTAAAAGAAAAGGATTTCATAGGTAAATTTTCAGTGCAAATATCGAAAATTATACCATGAATTAAAAACTACCATCGAAGCAAGGATTTTTTTATTGAAGTAGTCCCATCACCCACCTCTAAATAGTAGTTTCCTTTCGCATATTTTGCTAAATCTATTTCGATTGAATAGGTTCCTTCCTCAAACATTACGTGGTCCAAAATCGTTGCAATTTTTTGACCTTGAAGGTTGTAGGAGTCCATGGTTATCACCATTTGCTCAGAGACAATCAGCTGAACCATCGTACTTTCAGCAGCAGGATTCGGGCTTGGGTTGGTTAGGTCAAACAATTGGCCTTCCAACAACAAACACCCTTGATTATTCAATAAACTTTCTTCCTTAATGTTTTCAAAAGGTTCTACCTCCGCATTCACACACAGAAGGTCCGAAATTTCATTCTGTCCCAAAGAGCCTAACATTGGACTTGATGGAAAAACATAAATGTAATTTTGTCCCGGTAAAATGACTTGGGTACATAGGTTTTCAAAAAGCACGTTGTTCGAAAGGGACAAGCGCAGTGTACAGCTGTCGATGAGAATGGTTCCCTGGTTTTCTAAGGTTACGCCCACAAACGATTGGCCGTTGATTTCAGACAAGTACAATTGGGATATGCCAAGCTCAAGAACACGCCCAAGGATAGGCACCGTAACAATCGTTGTGTCAATACAGCCAATTGCGTTGGAACCAATGCAAAGGACTTCCAGCGTATCATCTTGCAAAGAATCAGGCACGAAGTATTGAATGGCATTCAAGGTGTCTATTGCTTCATTGCCAATTTGCCATTGTAGGGAATTGTAGCCAAATCCTGTTGGCGTGAAGGTCGCTTCCGATCCCGCAAGGCAAACCTGGGGATTAACGGTGAAAGCAGTGCTCAATCCAGGTTTTACATCCACTAAAATCAACGTATCAGAAATACAACCTTGATCTGAGGTAACACTTAATGTTACATATTGAATCCCATTGGTCAAAAATTGGTAACTAGAATTAATGAATGGGTAGTTGTATTGCAAATTAACTTCCCAGTTGGTACCGATAATTGTTCCTAGTGGAATGGTGGAGGAATCCGTAAAGGTGGTCCATGAGTTTTTACAAGATGGGCCAACCATCCAATCTAGAATTGGATTTGGATGAATAGTAATTGTTTGTATGCTTGTATCAGAACACCCATTAGTTGATTGGATGATTAGCTGTACGTTGTACTGACCAAAATTTTGATACTGCTTAGCAAAGGAAGGATTAATTGCTTGCGTGTTGTCTCCATAATCCCATGAATTAAGGATTATCGTTGAGGTGTCTGAAACAGAACTTGTATTGTTAAATAATACATTGTTTGATTCACATGTATTGTTAAAGGAGAATTGCGAAATCGGCGCCGGAAAAATATATAAAGGATCGATAATCGTATCTAAACAACCATAAACATCACTTGCAATCAATTCGATGTTGTAGGTTCCTGCTGCTCCAAATAAATGAGTGGGGGATTCTAGAATACTAGTATTTAATGCGCCTGAGCTTGCTTGTCCAAAATTCCATTGATAGTTGTTTAATGCAGCATTACCAATGTTATTTGCTTGAAATGAAATGTTATCATTAGAACAATCATCGATATTGGACAAGGTTAAAATCGGACGAGGATGGATAAAAATACTGAAAGTATCATGTATGATACAGTTCGCTGTTGATAATATGCTGATATTTCCCGACAGCCATCCAGTATTAGTTGGGAGCACAGAAATAGACGAAGAAGAAAAATTTTGGCCGTTACTAAATGTCCATGTACTGGATAAAATTTGATTAGGCAATGAAATCGTGCTACTTTCAGTTAGATTGATAGAGGTGTTTTGGCAAGCGAAAGGAGGACTTGAATAGATTAAATTTGCACCAATTCCAGCAACAATTACATTGATGGTATCTTGAGCTATGCAATTATTTATATTGGTTGTTTGAACAGAATAAACTCCAGAGGTTTGAATCGGAAAGGTAGGGTTAGTGGATCCGTCTTGCCATAAATAATTAATTGTCTGTGAAGCGCCACTGTGGAGTGAAAGTATATTATTTGTACATAAAGTTGTGTCTGGTCCTAGATTCGCTGAAAAAGGGTATGAATCAACAGTAATGACCAATGTATCTGTTCTAATAAAACATCCCGTTGCATCGGTTATTTTAAGGTAGTAGCTTCCTGATTGTGTTATGTTAAAATTATTGGTAGTGGCGCCGTTTTGCCATAAGAAGGTATAGTTCGCTGGTGGATAACTGGTTTGCCATTGAATGTTATTTCCTGCACATAGTATGCCCGAAAATTGCGGGAAATTATCTTTGTGTGGCGGATAGATAATAATCGAATCAACAGTTACATTTCCAAGAAAATCGGTGGCTGATAACCAATATGTGCCTGGTTTATTGACAATTAATTTCGATGCTGTAGTTCCATTTGACCATAAGTAAGCGGCATATTTAGATTGCGCTTTAAGTTGGAAAATGGTACATAAACTGTTGCTTGGCATGATGGTGTCTTTTCCTAAGGATACCGGCGGGGCATATTTATAACGCAGGTAGGAATCCACCAAGGATTTGTTTGGTAGGCTGAGTTCATTATTATAAATCAAGATTTCACCTATGTCTCCTTGGTAATAACGTGTAATGATTCCTCCAAATTTGCCAATTTTTAGTGATGCCGTAGAATTTGGCAAAACGGATGGAATGGCATTCACAATTGATGTATTCAATGAAGTTGAATTTTTATAATATTTTACCTTATTTGCTAATGTTCCATTGTAAACTAAGTTAAGGATGGAAGGTTGCAACAATTGCATATTCGCATTCGTAGTTATTACCTTTTGATTACCTGCATCATTAATTAACAATGCTGGCGCAAACATTAATTGATTGCTAGTGGCAAAATCAGTTTGAAAAACCCATGATCCTTGGGTTTGATAATCCCATTTTGCCAAAATGGTTTTATTCGTGGCAAGAATAGTCGGTTTAACAAGGACATGCATAGAGAATTGATCTGTGTAATCAATAGAAAAGTTATCTAAAATTTCTAGAAAATCATCGGTGCCATCAAATCTAAAAATAGGTTTGTTGTTCGTCAAGCTATCAGATGCGATAAAAAGCGGTCGTTGCGTATTATTGTTTTGAAATGCATTGTTTAAGTTGCCGGATTGGTCACTTACGGACTGCACGTTTGCTCCCGCTAGGCTTACGTTTAAACTGGGGTTTAACCAGAGCGTTAAGCCATTTATCGAGTTAGGATTGAATAGTAAAAATGATCGAGTCGTGGACCAGGGGGATGGTACAGCATTAAAGATGCTTCTTACCCGCCAAAAATGCTTTTGACCTACGCCAACCAGCGCAGGTGGGGTATACCAATTGTAATTCGTGTTGGCGGAATACAATAAAGTGATAAAGTTGGTATCTGTCGATAATTGAAATTCATATTGAACCGTATTATAATAATCTTTGTTCCAAGTAAATTTTATAGTTGTTGAGGTAGTTATTTCATTATTATGTGGATAAAGCAACGTAGGAACATATTGGGATAAAGCGGAAAATTTTAAACTCAAAAATCCAATGAACAATAGTATGGAAATGCGAACTTTTTGCTTTTGTAGTATTAACTTCATCTTATATGATAGATTTTAATAAATAAAATTACACAAAAATAAATCTATGAATAGCTGATGAAACAAATAAAAATATTAAAATTACAACGCTACTTTTACCATCTGAGTAATATAAATAATTAGTAAAACAAAATTGACATAAAAGTCAAGCCACTCAAATTACGGATTAACTATGAAAAGTAGTGATGATTCTTGGACAGAAATAATCAAACCTAAACGAGGTTGGTTAGACATAAACCTCCAAGAAATTTGGCGATACAGGGATTTAATTATACTGTTTGTTAGGAGGGATTTTGTTTCTATTTACAAGCAAACAATCCTTGGTCCACTTTGGCTTTTTATACAACCCTTATTTACCACCTTCATTTTTTATTTTGTTTTTAATCAAATTGCAAAGATTTCCACTGAAGGAGTTGACCCTATCCTATTTTATTTGTCTGGCATAACGCTTTGGAATTATTTTTCGGATTGCTTCAGCAAAACGTCAAACACGTTTGTTGCAAATGCATCCATCTTTGGGAAAGTTTATTTTCCGAGGCTCACAACACCTATTTCAATCGTTATTTCGAACTTAATTAAGCTTGGAATTCAAGTTATCCTATTTGTCATGATTGCATTTTATCAAGTTACATTCAACAATGCTTTAATAAATATAAATAGCTCCATTTTGATGTTGCCACTGTTAATTTTGCTCATGGCAATTATGGGATTAGGAATGGGAATTCTGTTTTCTGCACTTACCACAAAATACCGCGATTTAAGTTTTTTATTGACTTTTGGAATACAATTGTTGATGTATGCAACACCAATCATATATCCCTTAAGTTTCACAAGTGGGAAACTTCATCAAGTGCTTTCTTATAATCCTATTACGCCCATTATTGAAAACTTTCGCTATTCCTTTTTTGGAATAGGAACTTTTGATTTGGTTGGATTAATTTATTCAACAATTTTTAGCATCAGTGTGCTTTTCATCGGGATATTATTTTTTAATAAAGTTGAAAATAAGTTCATGGATACTGTTTAGTTTTTGGTTAGGTAGAAATTAAATTATACAAATAGATGCAAGTCATCAAAGTAGAAAATCTTTTCAAGCAGTATCAATTAGGACAAGTAAGTACTGGTACTATTTCACACGATTTAAATCGCTGGTTTCATAAAATCCGAGGAAAAGAAGATCCGTATGAAATAATTACAGGAGAAAATGCGCGAGAAGAAAAAGGTATTTCAACTTATATATGGGCACTAAAAGACATCAACTTTGATGTGAAGCAAGGAGAAGTACTAGGAATAATTGGCAGAAACGGTGCCGGAAAAAGCACCTTGTTAAAGATTCTTTCGAAAGTGACTGCACCAACAAAAGGCACCATCAAAATTCGCGGAAGAATTGCCTCTTTACTTGAGGTTGGCACCGGTTTTCACCCAGAATTAACAGGGCGTGAAAACATTTTTTTAAATGGCGCCATTTTGGGGATGACCAAATCAGAAATTCGCTCTAAATTTGATGAAATTGTGGCGTTTTCAGGTGTTGAAAAATACATTGACACGCCCGTTAAACGCTATTCTTCTGGGATGTATGTTCGTTTAGCCTTTGCTGTAGCTGCGCATTTGGAACCTGAAATTTTAATTGTGGACGAAGTGCTCGCAGTTGGTGATGCTGAATTTCAAAAAAAATGTCTTGGAAAAATGAAAGATGTCAGTAACCAAGGTAGAACCGTGATATTTGTCAGTCATAATTTAGTTGCTGTGAAATCATTGTGCCAGCGGGGTATTTTGATGGAACGCGGGGGCATTGCCTTTATGGGTTCAGCAGATGAAACGGTCGAACATTATATGAAAGTAAATGCAGCCCAATTAAATCCAAGTATTTCTTTTGAAAATCCAGTTGATGCTTTAGGGAATGAATTGATTAAGCTAAAAACGGTATCCGTTGAACCAACAAATCCATTTATCACAGATAAAATTTCAATCCGTTTTTCTTTTTGGAATTTTTCAGAAGATCCATCAATTTTTCTTGCATTCGATTTAATCGATTTACACGAAGAAGTTGTTTTTGGTTCAGGCTTTAAGATTGATAAAGGCATAGATAATTTATGCCACGCAACATGTATTATTCCAGGAGATTTAATGAATGACGGTGTATATTCAATCGAGCTTTATTTCAACAACTCGGACATGAAACTTTTGTTGAGTCTTCCCAGCACCGTTTCCTTTGAAATTGCAGACAAAGAGCGTAGTTATGCTTATTTTGGAAAAATTAATGGGGCAGTTCGACCGAAATTACATTGGAACATAAACCCACAATAATAGTAGGATGGATATTAATCAATTCGAAAGTTACATTGATACCAAACGTTTTGGCATTAAGACTGCAAAAATAAATAACATAGAAATACTAACATTAGATACCTTAAATCTCTTAAAAAAAAATGATTTCAAATTTATTATTTCGAGGGTTCCAAGTCAAAACATTGAATTAATAAATTTTTTAGAAGATCATGGCTTTCGCATAAAAGACATTCAACTTACGTACAAATTCGATTTGCCTAATCAGGAAATCAAGACGAATTATTTAAACCAAGAAATTAAGGTTAGAGAAGGAAATTCAATGGACATTGAGCAATTGACAAACATCGCAATTGACTGTTTTTGGGATTACGGCCATTATTTTGCGGATTCAAAGCTAAACAAATTGGATTGTATGGAAGTCTATAAAGATTGGACTATTAATGCCTTGCTGAACAAAAATGTTAATGATAAATTTTTTGTTGCTGAATTTGAAAACAGATTATTGGGCTACTTGTTCTTAAATTTGAAGCGTTTTGAAAATAAACAGTATTCCTTCGGTGGTCTTGGCGCTGTCAGTTCTGAAAGCAGGGGAAAAAATGTTTTTTCATCATTGGTAATAAAAAGTTTAGAATGGGCAAAAACGGAAGGGCATTTATGGCAGGAACATAATGTATTAATCAATAATTATCCTGTCAATAAAGTGTTTTCAAAATTAGGGTTCTCAAATTATAAATCAGAAACAACATTGCACGTATGGCTTTAAATAAAATAACTTTTAACAAGCCTTATTTGTCTGGAAATGAAACGAAGTACATTGAAGAATCCGTGCGTTCGATGAAAATTTCTGGTGATGGAATGTTTACAAAAAAGTGTCATGCTTTTTTTGAAGAAAAATACGGTTTTCATAAATGTCTGCTAACAACTTCCTGCACGGATGCCTTGGAAATGGCAGCAATACTTATAGATATTCAAGCGGGTGATGAAGTGATTATGCCTTCTTATACTTTTGTTTCTACTGCTAATGCGTTTGTTTTAAGAGGAGCAAAAATTGTTTTTGTTGATTCTTTGCCTGATCATCCAAATATGGATGTTTCCAAAATAGAAGTTTTAATCACTCCCAAAACAAAAGCAATTGTTCCTGTCCATTATGGTGGTGTGGCATGCGATATGGACGAAATAATGTCTTTGGCGAAGACATACAACATTTTTGTTATTGAGGATGCAGCCCAAGCGATTGATTCATTTTACAAAGGGAAACCATTAGGCGGAATTGGACATTTAGCTGCATTCTCGTTTCATGAAACAAAAAACATCATCTCTGGTGAAGGGGGAATGTTGGTCATTAATGATGTTCAATTCGCCGAAAGAGCCGAAATTATCCGTGAAAAAGGCACCAATAGAAGCCAATTTTATCGTGGTGAAGTGGATAAATATGGATGGATGGATATTGGATCCTCTTTTTTACCATCGGATATTATTGCGGCATTTTTGTTTGCTCAACTTGAGAATCTGGATAGAATTCAAGAAAAAAGAAAACAAATTTGGAATTTGTTTTACTTAAAATTAGTTGACACAAAGAATAGAGGGCATTTCAAATTTCTAGAAATTAATGAAACCCAAACTAATAATGGGCATTTGTTTGCATTAATCATGAATAGCATAGATGATCGAACAGCATTGATTGATTTTATGAGAAAGGAAGACGTTATGCCTGTTTTTCACTATTTGAGTTTACATAAAAGCCCTTATTATCAAGATAAATATGAAGGAGGAGAACTTGAAAATTGTGATAAGTTTGCAGACACTTTATTGAGATTGCCTTTTTACCATGACTTGAGCATTGAAGATATTGAAAAAATAACATCATTAATAATTCAATTTTTTGATGAAAAATAATCCTAAAATTTTATTCATCGTTTCTGATTTTTATCAATCAGGAGCGAATAGATATGCATATGAGATTGATAAATCCCTTGATAAAAGTAAGATTGATTTATCAATTTTATCATGGCATAAATTAAATAATAGTGAAATTTGGAATGATTATTATTTTTCTAAACACCAAGCACTAGGAACACCTATTTTTTTTGAAAATGAAATAAACCAATTGACAATTCCGACCTTCAAGGAAAGATTTGAGAAAAAAATCTTGAATAAACCTTTACCCAATGAACGCCAGATGTTCCACGACTTCTTAGAAAGTTTTGCTAAAATAATTGTAATAGGAGAGTATCTGTATCCATATGTTGCACGGTTCATGAATGAAAAAGAACTGGACAAGACATATATTTCTATACAAAACTCCATTTTTCAGCACAAGGAAAACTATGATCGGTATGATAAAAAACAATTTTATCAGTTTATTTCTAGTTTTAAAGATGGAATGTATCAAATTGAATTCCAATCATTTGAAAATTATAGTCATGTTTTTTTTCCTTTGTCCATACATATAGAAAACAGTGTTTTTAAAACTGATTATGAATTGAAGGAATCTGTTAAAATTGGTGTATTCACAAGGCTATCGCATACTAAACCATTGGATCCTTTCTTATATGCGTTTCAGTTAATCCTCGAAAAATATCCAACTGCTGAATTTCATATTTACGGAAGTGGTGATCCTGAAAAAGAGGGAGTAATGAGAATTGTAAAGCAATTAGATTTGGAAAGTAAGGTTATTTTTAGGGGACATCAAGTAGATTTAATAGCAACAGCTTTGGCAGATAATCTAAATTTAATTTGGCTGCATGGTTATTACGGGATTCCGGGAGGTTTTTCTGGATTTGATATTTGTACAACCAAGATTCCTCAGATTTTTTGGGATTTTAGTGTTTCAAGTGATAAATTCAGCGACCCTAGATTCCCCATGTACCACCAATTATCTAAGTTTGTGGCTAAATCACTGGAGATTATTGAAGATCCATCCAAAGCAAAAGATTTAGCAGAAGTACAATACAAATATATTGATGAAGAAAAGAATGTTAAAAAATTTATTCATATCCTAGAATCTCTTTTTGAAGAAAAAAATAATTAAAGAAACTGCATTGATTATAAAATATAAATTAGGCGAAAAAGAAATTGAACTCGAATTAGAAGGGTCAACATTTACGGGAGCTGAAGAGGTCTTATTATTGAAAGATGAAAATTTAATTGAGAATACATCGTGGAAAAATATTGGTTTTGACATTGTTGATTTTTTAAGTGATTCAGTTTTTCAACTTATAAAGTTGGGATTAAAAAAGATAATCGCTGGTTTTGTTAGTGAAGCTGGCGGTCAAATTGATGATAATTTTGAACTAGAACATTATCATTTGTATGTAAATAATGAAATTCACTTAAAAGTGGCAAAAATGATTCAGTGGGGATGGCATGTTAATGAATTTCCTATTGACTTTAATTTGATAAATAATCGAATTTCAGAAGTGGTTGGAATTAAAGTTTCAACGAAAGCAAAGCATATTGAATTGAATAATTTTTTCTTACGAATTGTTCGTCCACAAAATTTTCAAGATAACAACCCGCCACACAGAGATGTTTGGATTGATCGATTGAGAGATGCAGTGAATATTTATGCGCCAATGTGTGGTAGTGATATAAATAGTTCATTAGGTTTAATTCCAGGAAGCCATTTGTTAAATGAGTCTGAAATTGAAAGAACCGCTGATGGGGCGATTTTGAATGGAACATCATATACTGTTCCTTGCGTTATTTCAGTAAAAGGTGAACAACCAAATCTGGTAAGACCTGATCCAAAAGAAAATCAAGTGATGCTTTTCTCCCCATACATAGCTCATGGTGGAGGATATAATTTTAATAAAAATACAACGAGAATGTCACTTGAAGTGAGATTTTGGAAAATTTAAAAATTAAAAAATGAAAGTTCTAATTACAGGAGGAGCAGGTTTTATTGGGAGTCATTTGACCGCATATTTAACATATAAAGGTGTTGAGGTTGTTGTGCTCGACAATCTATTAAGGGGAAATAAAATTGAAGATTCAATTTTAGATAAAATAAATTTGATTCAAGGAGATGTTAGAGATCAAGACTTAGTAATCAAATTAGCTGAAAATTGCGAATATATTTACCATCTTGCAGCTATTTTGGGAGTTGATGTTGTTGCTGATAATCCAGTAGAAACAATGGAAACTGAGGTTGAAGGAACAAAAAATGTTGTTTACGCAGCATTAAAACAGGGTGTCAAAAAGGTAATTTATGCATCCACAAGTGGTGTTTATGGCCATTCTGCCATAGAGAAAAGTGTAGATGAAGATATAATGATTGATCCTCGAACGAGCTATGCAATGGCAAAAAGATACAATGAAATTTACCTAAAGGCTATGTATGAGGAAAGAGGTTTAGAGTCCATTTCTTTGCGTTTTTTCAATGTATATGGACCAAGACAAGACGATCGAATGGTTATTCCTAGATTTTTTGAACAAGCTTTGAAAAATGAACCAATTACAGTTTTCGGCAGTGGTAAACAGACACGCGATTTCACAAGTGTAGAAGAAACAATTATTTCTTTGGTAAAATTGACAGAGATCTCGAAGGGTGCCGAAATTTTTAATATAGCGAATGAAACGGAAATGAATATTTTGGAATTGGCCATTCATATTAAAGAATTAACACAATCCTCTTCTGAAATAAAATTGATCGAATCTCCAGCAAATCGATATGATTATGAAGTCGAAAGAAGGGTTGGAAGTTCAGAGAAATTGTATAAAGCTACAGGTTTCAAACCCAATACGGACATTAGAATTGGATTGAAAAATTTACACGAAACACTGTATCAAATAAATTAATCTAGCATGTCTAGGAAACAAAAAATACTCATTCTTCTTCCTGTTTTTGATTTAGGTGGAGCCGAAAAACAAGGTTACTACATTGCTAAATCCCTTCAAGAATCTGGATGGTATGACGTTGAAGTTTGGGCACTAGACTATGGATCTGGAAATTTGTGTGCGTTGCTCGAACATTCAAATCTGAGATTTTCAAATTTGAAGATTCCTTTTGGCTGTTTTTACAGTCGAAAGAAAAGACTACACGTCTATTTACAATTTATCAAGAGGTTAAGAAAAGCAAAAATTAACGCTGTGATTCCGTTTACGTACCATTGCAATGTGTTGGCTTCCTCGACCTATAAGTTCGCTGGTGTGAAGAAATGTTTGTGGTTTCAAATAGCTATGGAGTTTCATATTCCAATGAGTACGTTTGAAAAGTTGGCGTTAAAGTTTAATCCGATTTACGCTTCCAATTCAAAAGCAGCTGGTAAATTTGTTGCAGAAAGACATGGTCATGATGCAAATGATGTTTCGTTTATTCCCAATCCATTTGAGAAAATTGCACTGAAATTTGATAGAGTTACTTGGAGATCAAGGCTTGGAATTGAGGAGGATGAAATTATGTTGTTTATTGCTGCCAATTTTTTCCCTGAAAAAGACCATGAAACCTTGATTCATGGATTTCACTTAGCCGTTCAACAAAATGCAAAGATAAAACTCGTCCTTGCGGGAAGTCAAAGCAATAAAGACAGAGTGAATCTTATTAAAGCGATGTGTCATGATTTAGGATTAATGAAAAGTCAGGTTAACTTTATTGGATCATCTGACGATGTACCGGGTTTAATAAATGCCTCGGATGTTTGCCTGTTGACAAGTGTAAGTGAAGGAAGTCCAAATGCTCTAATTGAATACATGGGTTACGGAAAGCCAATTGTTGCATCGGCTATACCTTCAATTGTTGAATTATTAAATTCAGAATATCCGTATTTATTTGAAGCTCAAAATTCCAAAGATTTATCAGCGAAAATAATTGATGCCATTTCTATTCTTGGAACTGAGTATGGTCAAAACCTAGTTAAAGCAAATCAAAATACAGTTTTGACCAAATATACCATTCAAGCGAATTTCAATGCTTTTCATACACTTTTATCAATATGAATTCACCTCTCGTTTCCTTTATCATCCCTTACTTTAACGCAGGAACTACGATACAAGAAACTATTGATTCTATTTTCAATCAATCATATTCGAATTTTGATATTTGGCTCATCAACGATGGCAGTACAGATCAATTTTCGATTGATAAATTAAAAGAGTTCGAAGGAAATGATAAAATTCATATGCTTCATCAGGAAAATGCTGGGCCGAGTGTGGCTAAAAACATAGGGGTTCAAAACGCCAAAGGAGAATTGATATGTTTTGTAGATTCTGATAATATCCTACTTAATAATTATATTAAAGAGGCGGTTATTGCTTTTGATGAAAACCCAACAATTGACGTAGTTTATTCTGATTTTGAGTATTTTGGTGATCGTTTGGGGATTCATAAATCAAACAAAATTGATTCATCTACTATTTTTATTGGAAATTCGGTAGATAATTGCGTAGTAATTAGAAAATCAACTTTTCTCTCGGTTAAAGGTTTTGATTCTAATCTTTCAAAATTAGGTTTAGAAGATTGGGAGCTTTGGATTAATTTATTAAAAAATAAGAAGAAGTTTTTTTATATCGATAAGATTCATTTTAGATATCGAGTAATTTCTACTTCACGAACCAATGTTACTGCTAACATGAATCTCGAAAAAATAAAAAAATACATTGCAAATAAGCATTCAGATTTTTTATCGGAAATATATATAGAAACCTATTATAAAAATAAAATGACCAGAGAGTCAATAGATTTTCGTATTGGTAAATTCATCTTGTCTCCCTATAGATTTGTTAAAAAGAAACTTTTTAGAAATGAATGAATATAGTTTTCAAAGAGTTTCGGAAAGTAACGTAGATGATCTATCATCCATTTATATAGATGCATTTGCTAAAGAACTGAATATTGAAGAGTTCAAAAAAAAGCAGCATACAAATGAATTCGGAGATAGCTATATCGGATTTATTGCATACGATGAACACAACCAACCCGCTGCTTTTTACGGTGTTTATCCTTGTAGAATTGAATACCAAGGAAAGTATTATTTAGCCGCACAATCCGGCGACACCATGACGCATAGTGCACATACGGGCAAAGGATTATTCACCCATTTAGCTTTGAAAACATATGCGTATTGTCGTGAAAATGGTTTCCATTTAGTTTTTGGCTTCCCCAATGAAAATTCTTATCCAGGATTTATTAAAAAGTTAGGATGGTCACATTTTGATGACTTGACACCTTATCTTATTCGAGTTAAATGCCTTCCATGGATAAGATTAAAAAACACCTTTAAATTACCCCAAGCATTGCATACCAAATGGTGCCATTTTGTTTTAAATCGAATGAAGAAAGGAACCCCTTTTAAAAGTTCTTGTTTAGCATCTGAAATAGCTGTTGTTGATCATTCTGCCGAATTTTTCAACTATAAAACCTATGGGGAGAATTATTTGATCCAATTAAAAGGCATCAATGTGTGGCTCAAGTTGGCTGATCGTTTTTTAATCATTGGGGACATTGATAAATGCTCTGAAACCGAATTTATAAATACGATTCATGCCTTGAAGAAAATTGCTTTCAAAATGGGATTACCTCATTTACGCTTCCATACCAGTTCGAATACGTGGGGTGAAAGTATGTTTATAAAACAAGGTGTTCCGATGCAAGTGAAATATCCTGTTGGAGGCATTAACTTTACAAATGAAATCCCTTTGGAAAAGTTGAAATTCACTGGCGCTGATAATGATACCTTTTAATGCATGAACTGGCTCGAACGAAAAATTCTTGGTTTTTTTGTCAAAACAAAAGGGGTGTTCTCTAAACCGTTTTTTGCCGGAAAAGGGATAATCTTTATGCTTCATCGTGTCCTTCCAGAAAACGAAAGAAACGCCTATACATTGAATAAAGACCTGGCGATTACACCAGAAAAATTAGAGGAATTCATTTTGTTTTTTAAACAAAAAGGGTACGTTTTTATTTCATTAGATGAATTAGCCTATTACTTAGATGGGAAAATTAAATTCCAACAAAAATTTATATGCCTCACCTTTGATGATGGTTATAAGGATAACCTGATTTATGGTTTGCCGATCTTAAAAAAACACAAGGTTCCCGCTACTATTTATGTGACAAATTGTCTTCCAAATGGAACGGCCATCATGTGGTGGTATTTATTTGAAAATCATGTGAATTCTCATTCTGAATTAATTTTACATTCGTCAAAAGGATTGTCAGAATTTCATTGGGCAGATGAGCAAAGTGCTTTTAGTCAGTTTGGTCAAGTAAGTCAAGCAATTAAAGAAATTCCCGGAAATGAATTACGAGCGGTATTAAGTCAGGGTTTTGGTTTAAGCGATTCTGAAATCGAACTGCAATGTACTTCAATCTCATTAACATGGGATGAAATAAAAGAATTAGCCAATGATTCCTTAATTACCATTGGTGCGCATACAATGAATCACATTTCTGTTAAGCAGCAAATAGAAGCGTTGGTAGTTGAGGAAATGACGGCATCAAAAAGTGAACTTGAAAAGTACATCGGAAAAGAGGTAGTTCATTTTGCCTATCCCTTTGGCGGGGAGTTGGATGTCAGCAAGAGAGATCTGGAATTAGCTGCTAAGGCTGGCTTTAAAACTTCCACATTAAATCAAGCAGGTTCTATTTTTAAAAACAACAAAAAGAGTAAACAAGCATTGGCAAGAATGCCATTAGGAAATCGAATCGATAATGAAAGAATGTCCAATTATTTAAATGGTATTTACCATTTTTCGGTGAATGGGTTTAAAAAGCAGAAATACCAATAAGATGACAAACAGTAAGGTAGCTATTTCGATTATTATTGTAAATTATAAAACACCGCAACTCCTATTGGAATGCGTGCGTTCCATTGTCGATACTGCAAAAGGTCTTTCCTATGAAATTGTTATAGTGGACAATAACTCAGAAGATGAATCGGAAATATTAATTGCAACAAATTTTCCCAACGTCAAGTGGATTAATTCAGGGTACAATGCTGGTTTTGCAAGAGCAAATAATTTGGGGATTAAGAAATCAACTGGAGAATTTATTTTTCTCTTAAACCCTGATACCCTGCTAAGCAATGGTTATTTAGCCAAGATGATCAATTATTACGAATTGCTTTCTAAAACGAATAAGGTCGGTCTCTTAACAGCTCGAATTTTATCATCAGTCGATAATTCGTTATTAGTGGGGACAGGAATTGGCTTTGCTGGCATAAAAAAAGAATGGAAAAAAAATCCTTTAAGTCTGAAATGGCGACAAATTTTCAAGCGTAAGAATAAAGAAGGGGTTTACCATGCCGAGACAATGCATTATAAAAACCATGAAGTAGATTTTGTAAGTGGAGCCTGCACACTCATTAAACGCGCTACACTGGAAAATCTGAATTTATATATGGATGAAGATTTCTTTTTGTACTGGGAAGATGTTGAATGGAGTTATCGTGTAAAAAAGAATGGTTTAAAGAATTTCTTTTTCGCGGATGCAGAAATATTTCATGTTAATTCTGCAAGTACAGGTAGTTTAATTCATCGAAATGCGCAAGTTCGAATTTCAGAATTCCTTTTCTATAGCAAACGATATCATAAATTATCTTTTCATCTTCTAGGCATATTGATGCGTTTGAATTACTTTTTAACTTCACTGCTATTAAAAAGAAATGAGGATGAGGCTTCTTTAGCGGAATTAAATTTTGACAAACTCCTATTTAAGCAGTATTATTACCAAGCCTACGAACACTATTGTGGAAAAACCAAGAATGAGCGCCGTTATTTAAAGTATGTTGAAGAGACTATTAAATAAATTTAAGAAATCACAAAACAAGTTGATTTTAGCTCAATTGGCACTAAAACTCCAAGAAATAAGCGAAAATAATGCTGTTTTGGTTTTGTATGGCTCACCAACCGAAGGGAATTGGAAGGGGATTGCTAACGCAACGGTTGGCCTTTTTCCTTCAAATTCATTAGAAATTCCACAATGGTATTCGAATGCCGTATTCAATCAGAATGAAACCATTGAAATTTGCACACTAATTCAACAAGCAAAATTTGAGAAAATAGTCATTAGCGGTTTTGCTCCTTATTTCTTCGATTGGATAGAATTTCTCCATTTGAATACAAAAATTGAAGTGGTATATCATGGTACCATCAGTGAATTTCATGATCCTTCAAAGCAAGATTTTGTCGAACAATTGATTTCCTTTGGAAAAGCGAAAAAAATAAGTCGTGTTGGATTTGTTAAGGAAGGATTGGCAGAAGTGTTTACAAAATTGTATGATTTCGATTGCTACCACCAACCCTTGAATCAGCCAATAATACCTGATGGCCTCAAAAAAATAGCACTTGATGAAACCAAAATCCACGTCGGTGTTTTTGGTGCAGATACATTCAATAAAAATTTACACAACCAAGTAATTCATGCCCTGATGATTGATAATGTTGTCGTGCATGTGTTGGATAAAAGTATTTTCAAGTACCTAGGAATGAATCATCGAATCGTGGAACATGGTAAAAATTTACCACGGGAACAATTTTTAGCAATTTTAGGATCCATGGATTTGAATCTATACATGTCATTCAATGAATCCTGGGGATTGGTTGCTAAGGAAAGTGAGGCAATGGGAGTCTTGCCACTTTCTCTTTCTAACATTGACTATCTTAAATTAATACACGATAAAATTGAAACAAGGTAATAGAATATATTTTAAAGGTCTGGATGGTTTAAGAGCAATTGGTGCATTAAGCGTTGTTTTAGGACACATTGAACTATCTAAAAAATCTATTGATGTTTCAAACTTAATGGATATACCATTTTATAAAAACACTTCAGGACATTTAGGAGTAATTCTTTTTTTTGTACTCAGTGGTTTTTTAATAAGTTATTTATTGTTTAAAGAAAAAGAAGAGACGAACAATATTCATATAATGAGGTTTTACACCCGAAGAGCATTAAGAATTTGGCCGATATACTATTTGGCGATTATCTTACTGTTTTTTGTTTTTCCATTCTTAATAGAATTTGAATATTATGCAAAACCTAATTGGGAAAATCCTATTTCTAACATAAATACGATTCTAATTTATTTTTTAATGGTTCCAAATTTAGTGAGTTTTGGCATAAATGGCTTGGGAGGAGGTTTTCAATTGGGATCCATAGGCACTGAAGAACAGTTTTATTTCTTTTGGCCTTGGTTTGTCAAATATTTTAAAAATATCCTTTACCCAATTTTTGCGTTAATATTATTAATACCTCTTGTTCCGCATTTTTGTGATTACGCTACTAATCATTTTTTCAAGAACAATCCTTCAATGTTTAATTTTCTGAAACAATTGGGAGGTTTTTTTATGTTTTTCAAAATAAATTGTATGGCGACTGGTGGATTAATGGCTTGGCTATATTTTAATAAAAGACATTCAATTTTAAATTTTCTATATTCTAAAAAAGTACAATTAATGGTATTAACATTAACATTTGGTGGCTGGTTATTTGGTTTTCATTTGAAGTATTTCAATGATGAATATTATTCTTTTTTATTCGCAATTTTAATTTTAAATACGGCAACAAATGAAAAAACAATTATTTCTTTTAACAATAAAATATTAAATTATCTAGGTAAAATTTCTTACGGTATTTATGTTTATCATTGGATAATAATTTATTTGATTCTTGATTTGATCATGAATGTAAAAGAAAATTTTTGGTTATTTAATATTCTTCTTTATGTGTTTTCTCTTATTATAAGTATTTTGATTTCACATATTTCCTATTTCTATTTTGAAATTTGGTTTTTGAAATTAAAAGAAAAATTTGCTATAATAAAATCAAATAAAAAAATATGAGTGAAAAAATAAAACTGATTTGTATTACACCCGTAAAAAATGAATCATGGATATTGGAAAAATTTTTAACAGCAACCTCATTATGGGCGGATCATATCATAATTGCTGATCAAAAATCAACCGATAATAGTCTTGAAATTGCTGGTAAATTTAATAAGGTTACCATTGTGAAAAATGAAAATTCATACAATGAATTTGAAAGAACTAAAATTTTATTAAAGGCAGCTAGAAAAATTGATGGAAAAAAAATAATTTTTGCGTTAGATGCTGATGAAATTTTTACAGCTAATTTTCAAGACTCACCAGAATGGGAAACAATTCATAAGCTTAATGAAGGAACTGTAATTCTCTTCGATCGAATAAATATAAATGCTGAGCAAGATAAATATTTTGGGAAATTAAAAATGGTATTAGGGTTGGTTGATGATGGTATATCAACTATTGAAAGTACTTCGCAGGCAATTATACATAATATACGTTTACCATGGCCTAAAAATGCAGATTATTATTATTTCAAAGAAATTAAAGTAATCCACTTTGATTATGTAATCCCCGAAAGAACTATTAGTAAACTCATTTGGTATCAATGCTTTGAAAAAATAAAATTTAATCATTCCGACAATTATTTATTAGAAAAATATAAAACATTTGAATCAATTGATGAATTTTTGGCAACTTTCTCTTTAATTGACACAAAACAAGAATGGTTTCAAGGTTACAAAAACAAAAAAATTGATCTTACAAGCTTAAAAAAAACTTTTCTTTGGTGGGACGATGAAGTATTGGAGATGATAGATCAACACGGTATTGAGAGATTTCGGAATTTAGATATAACTAGAATTAATTGGGTAAATTTAGCTTTAGAAAAAGGATATAGTAATCCAGAAAGATTTTTAATTAAAAGAACCTTAATTGATAAAATTAAATCAAGACTTAAAAAATAATTTATTTCACTATAAAACATATTAAACAAGTTCATGAAGAAAAATATTTTAAAATTTTTAATGGCCGTTAATGGTTTCTTAAGCCATCTAATTAATCTTGGTTTTAAAGATGGATTTAAACTTTATTTTTTAAAGACTAATGAAAACAAAGAATATAATGTTAATTTAAAATGTACCAAACATCCTTTTTACATTAGGGGTAATACATCTGACAAATTAGTTATTGACCAAGTATTTTATCAAAAAGATTATGATATTTCTTTGGATTTTGAGCCTAAAACTATTTTGGATTGTGGCGCAAATATCGGATTAGCATCAATATTTTTTAAAAATAAATATCCAAATTCAACTGTTATTGCAATTGAACCAGAAAAATCTAATTTCGAGCTTTTAACTAAAAACTTAATTCATTATAAAAATTTTTATGCTGAACAAAAGGGATTGTGGTCAGAAAGTTGTTATTTAGAAATAATTCAAGGAGAGGATAATTTACCGTGGAGTTTCTATGTTAAACCCACAAAAATAAAAACGGATAATACGATTGATGCAATTAGCATTTTCGAAATTATTGAAAAATATAACCTAAAAGTAATTGACATTCTCAAAATTGATATTGAAGGTGCCGAAGAGAATTTATTTGAAAAAAATGTAGAGAAATGGTTGCCTTATGTAAAGGTTATTATTATTGAGTTACATGACCGTTTCATGCCTTTAAGTAGTAGACCGTTTTTTAATGTATTGAGTAAAAATAAATTTTCAATTTATTTCAAGGGAGAGAATATTATTGCTACCCAAATAGATCAATAGAATTGAAAATCCTCCACATCATTCCCAATCTCAAAAAAGGAGGGGCTGAGCGTTTAGCCTTAAACATTGTCTCTGCTGTTCAAGCACTTCCTAATATTGATTTGCAACTCATTACATTTGGTTCAGAAAACGATTACCAATTTCTAACCAAAACAAACAACTGGAGAGTTATTCCTGCTAAAGCTATTCCTTCATTATCTTGGAAATCATTAGTTGACGTAAAACATTTACAAGAATACATAAATGCTTTCCAACCTGATGTGATTCATTCCCATTTGTTTGAGACAGAAATGGTACTAGCACATATTTCACTATCGAAAAAAACGAAGCGAATTGTTCATTTCCATGATAACATGCATCAATTTCGTAATTTAAGTTTCAACACTTTTTTCAATAAAACCTACTTAACAGATTTTTTTGAAAAGCGAATTGTTTTAAAAAACTATCCTGAAAACACTATCGCGATTGCTATTTCAAAGAATACAAAAGTCTATTGTGAAAGAAACTTACCTAAAAACATTAATGTCGTTCTACTGCATAATGCCATTGACTTGTCAGTTTTTGGAAAGAAAGAGTATGCACCTACTTCTATTGAAATTACGTTAATTGGTAGTTTAGTAGAAAACAAAGGACATGTACTGGCAATTTATACCATTAAGGAACTTAAAAACAGAGGGATTCATGTAAAATTGAATTGTTTAGGAGATGGAATTGAACGAGAAAAATTAGAAAAGCTTGTTAATGAACTTGAATTGAAAAAAGAAGTTGTTTTTCATGGAAACATAGATTCCCCAGAGACCTTTTTACAACATAGTTTTTGTTATTTTCTTACCTCCAAATCCGAAGCTTTTGGTTTAACAATTATCGAAGCAATGGCCTGTGGTTTGCCAGTTGTTTGCACAGACGGTAAAGGAAACCGCGATTTAATTCAAGAAGGAGAAAATGGTTTTATGGTGGGAGAAAGAGATCCAAAACTCCTCGCGGATAAAATTGAACTTTTGCTTAAAAATGACATTTTACGCCAAGAGATGAGTGAAAAAGCGAGAAAGTTTGCGCAAGGATTTGGAATGGAAAAGTATGTGGAATCTCTTATACTTTTATACCAAAAGACTTAATTATGTGCGGAATAGCAGGTCTTATTGATTTTGGTAACAATTTGGAAATAGATGAAAACATCTTGCGTCAAATGGCGCAAGCACTTCAATTTAGAGGGCCGGATCAAGAAGGATATTGTTTTCAAAACAATACAAATTTCACCTTTGGACTTGCCCACAAGCGCTTAAGTATTATTGATTTATCGGAAGCTGGGAGACAACCGATGTGGAATACAGAAAAAAGCAGTGTAATCACTTTTAATGGGGAGATTTATAATTTTCCAGCCTTAAAAATTCGGCTCGAAAAAGAAGGTGCCACATTTAAAACTTCCAGTGATACAGAAGTCATTTTAGTAGCCTATCAATGTTGGGGAATCGAAAAAATGCTTCAAGAATTAGAAGGAATGTTTGCCTTTACATTAGTTGATATTGAAAAACGAACGGTCTTTATTGCACGTGATCGCTTTGGAGAAAAGCCGCTTTATTACCATGAGAAAAATAAATTTTTTGCCTTTAGTTCAGATATTCGATCATTTCATAGGCTTGGGATATCCAGAGAAATTGACCTTCACGCATTAGGTTATTTTTTCTCTGAAATGTCTACTCCAATTGATTCTTCTATCTATTCGGAAATTAAAAAATTGCCTCCAGCTAGTTATATTCAATTGACTGCCAAAGGAAGTGAATTGAAAGAATATTGGCATTTGAACTATAAAGAAAAAACAACTTTAGGCTTACAAGAAACAATAGCTCATACGGAAGTATTACTGGAAAAAGCAGTTCAGAAAACCTTGATTTCAGATGTGCCCGTGGGATGCTTTCTGAGTGGAGGACTTGATTCTTCGCTGGTTTCATTGTATGCAGCCAAAAATTATCCAACACAACTAAAAACGTTCAGTGTTGGTTTCGAATATGAATCCTTCAATGAATTACCATATGCCCGCGCAATTTCAAAACAAATTGGCTCAGAGCACAATGAGATTATCTTAAACCCAGATGACTTGTCAATTGTAGACGACTTGTTAAAAGAATATGGTGAACCTTTCGCAGATTCATCTGCCATACCCACCTATTACGTTTCCAAATTTGCAGGTAAATCAGTAAAAGTTGCATTGGGTGGTGATGGTGGTGACGAAGTTTTTGCTGGATACAGAACCTATAACCAAGGCTTACGGATGCAACAGTGGTATAAAAAGCGATTTTTAACTTTACCGTTAACAGTTTTAAAAAACCTTACTCGTTCCGAAAAAGTGACTTATTTGGCCGGTGTAATGAAAAAAGATCCCGCAATCTTGGCAAGTGCATTATACCGAAATATGGGATTTGCTCCAGTAGAATTAAAAGAATTGTTGAACGATAAATTATTTTTCGAAGCACCAAAACGCGAACACGAGCAAGCTGTTTTAAAAGCATTAGGGGAGACAAATGATGTCTTTGATGTCTTGTTGCACGCGTCCATTAAAACGCGCTTGGTGAACGATTATTTAGTAAAAACAGACCGTGCATCTATGTTTAATTCCGTGGAACTACGAACACCATTTTTGGATAAAGACCTTATAGAATTTAGTAGTAGTTTGCCTTACGATTTTATCATGCATGGGGAAGAAAACAAATACATCACCAAAAAAATAGCTGAAAAGCATTTTTCGAAAGAATTGATTTACAGAGAAAAACAAGGTTTTGGTATTCCAATTGGCCAATGGATGAGAGCTGAATGGAAAAATCAATTTGAAGAAGTCGTTTTTGAAAAACAGGAAATAGTTCCTCTGAACTACACCTATATTGAAAAAATTTGGAAGGAACACTTGATGAATCAAAAAGACCATTCTCATCGCTTGTGGATTATTTATGTTTTTCATAGTTGGATTAAAAATGAATATTTAGCCAAATGAAAAAGCAAAAAATACTCTATATCGCCAATGGAAATAGCATTCATGATGTTAAATGGATGTCCTTTTTTTCAGAACAAGTAGAAAACTATAGCTGCTACTTATTATGTGATACTTTATGTGAACTTTCAGAAGACACGAAAATAGCGATAGAAAGCTCTTCGATTCAACTGGTTAAACAAATCAATCCAATTTCCATAAAAAGTCCCGTAAAGACATGGAAAGCAATTCGACAATATAAAAGATTAGTAAAAGACATTGAACCAGATGTGATTCATGTCTTGTTTGCAACACCAAATGCCTTGTGGTTGAACTTTTCGCATACTCCTGGAGTAATCACAATGCGTGGGTCGGACATTCTGCTTGTTATTCCTGCACTCTTGAATCAAGTAGGTATAAAAAGTAGCTATTTCACTTTTCTTTTTCGTCAATTCAAAAAAGCTTTTTTAAAGGCTAATTTAGTAACTGGAACGTCTTTTCCTCAAATTGAAAAGGCAACTGAACTTTTTAACGGAGCAAACTTAACATTAGTCAGAACAGGGGTGGAGGTTGAAAAAATTGACCAAATAGATCAAAATGAATTAATCCCCGATTTCTTAAGAGAAAAAGAATTTGTTTTTTCACCGCGTTTCATGGCGCCAATTTATAACATTGAATTTCAATTGGACGCTATTTCAAAATTAGACCAGAAATTTATTGATCGATATACTTTTGTTTTTATAAGAGGTAAACAATTTGATGAGGAATATTGCCAAGTTCAATTGAAAAGGTTGATTCAACTAAAAGCAGAAATCAATCTTAATTACCATGTTATTGATTATTTGGATCAACAGTCGATGTGGATGTTCTTGAAAAAAGCTTCTCTTTGCCTAATGACGCCCATTAGTGATGGTACGCCCAACTCTGCATTGGAAGCAATGGCAGCAAAATGCCCCTTGGTTATTTCAAACTTAAATTATGACAAGGATTTATTTGAAAATACGTGTGTAAAGTTAAAATCCTTCTATGTAGAAGAATTAGTTGAGGTTTTGGAGTTCTCATTAACTCATTATGATAAGACATTACTTGAACGAGCTTACCAGCAAGTTTTAGCGCAGGGTAATCGTACGGTTGAAATGGAAAAAATGGTGCAGGCATACAATAGTATCCGCTAATCACAATTTGTTTCTATATTTTTGTCCAGAATGAAAAAAGTTTTGATTCTTGCCTATGATTTCCCACCCTACGTTTCTGTAGGTGGCTTACGGCCATACAATTGGTACAAGCATTTGAAAGAATTTGGGGTAGAGCCAATTGTAGTTACGCGACAATGGGGAAATGCCTATGGTAATCACTTGGATTATATTTCTACTGGTGAATCAGAGGAATCTATAATAGAAAATACGGAGTTTGGAATTATAATCAAAACACCATATAAGCCAAATTTTGCGAATCGATTGATGTTGAAATACGGGGATGAAAAATACCGAATGCTAAGAAAGTCATTCAGTGCTTTTTATGAATTGGCTCAATTTATTTTCCCAGTTGGACCAAAAGCAGAGTTGTATCGAGGGGCAAGAGAATTCTTGAAAAATAATAAAGTTGATGTAATCCTTGCAACAGGAGACCCATTCGTTTTATTTAGCTTCGCATCCAAATTGAGTAAAGAGTACAGTATTCCATGGATAGCAGATTATAGAGATCCGTGGAGTCAAAGTTTTAGTGAAAAAAAGGGAATCATTCAACGAAAAATAGACTATTTTTTTGAAAAGAAAATCGTGCGCTCTGCCCATTCTATTATTACCGTAGATTTATTATTTAAATTAAAACTAGCTCAATTATTTCCAACAAAGCAGCTAACTATTTTACCGAATGGTTTTGACTCAATCGAAATTGATAAAACAAAGCAAATTCAACAAAAAAATAAACAGTTGACCTTTTCTTTTATTGGTACAATTTATTCATGGCATCCATTAAATCAACTGTTATCAAGTTTTTCGATTTTTACAAAAGAAAACCCCCAATTTAATTTTTTGATAAAATTCTATGGGATTAATAATATGGAAATCATAGAGGAAAGGACCAAGAAATTATTTCCTGAGTTGATTGACAAACTCATTTTTTTGCCTAAAATTCCAAATGGTGAACTTTTGCAATTAGTATCAAATGATAATGTATTGCTATTGTTCAATTATTATCAATTCACAGGGACAAAAGTATATGACTATTTAGGATTAAAAAGGAAAATCCTACTTTGTTTTGAAAATGATAATGAAGCTTTAAAATTAAAAGATCAGTATTATTTTAAAACAATTGAAACAGATATTTGTCCTCAAATAGATATTATCAACGAAACAAATGCTGGCATAATCGTGAAGGACGCTGTTCATTTAAAAGAAGTACTTAAAGAATTATATGCGGAATTTCAAGAAACTGGAAAAATCGCCTGCGATTCAATTGGCGTTGAAAAATATTCGCGTAAAATTCAAGTGGAACGTTTAGCAAGCCAAATAAAATCAATCGTATCCCAATCAAAACGATGAACAGAAAGCTCGTAATTGTTGATTATGGAATGGGGAATCTTCACTCACTTAAACGAATGGTATCGTACAATAACATTCCCGTGACCATTAGTAACAAAGCATCAGAACTGTTAACCGCAACACATATTATTCTTCCTGGGGTTGGTCATTTTGGTCAAGCGATGGAGCAACTTAAACGAAATGAGTTAATTGAGGTATTAAAGCACCTTGCGTTGGAAGAAAAAAGAGCATTTCTTGGAATTTGCCTTGGAATGCAACTGATGACCTCCGCTAGTGAAGAAGGGGATTGTGAAGGCTTAGGTTGGTTTCAATGCAATACCGTGAATCTACAAGGTCACACAGCGCATCAAATTAAAATTCCACATTTGGGGTGGAACACCCTTACTGTAAAAAATGACCATAAAATCCTTGCCGATATTTCCGCTTCAGATGAAATGTATTTTGTTCATGGTTTTGGGGTTGTTGAAGCGATGGAAGAACAGGTATTATGTACTACAGCCTATGGGGTTGAATTTGTTTCCGGATTGTGTAAAAACAACTTAGTTGGACTTCAATTTCATCCCGAAAAAAGTCATGAAAATGGTCAACGTATTCTTTCAAATTTTATAAGGACATGTATCGACCACGAGTAATTCCCTGTTTATTATTACAAGGCCAAGGGCTTGTTAAAACAATAAGATTTTCATCGCCCACTTACATTGGTGACCCCATGCATGCAGTGCATTTATTTAATGAGTACAAAGCAGATGAATTGTTATTGTTGGATATAAATGCAAGCATTGAAAATCGGTGCATCTCCATAGATTTGGTAAGGGAGATAGGCGAGGAGGTAAATATGCCATTTTCTGTCGGTGGTGGAATTACGACCTTAGATCAAATTCAACAGCTGTTAGAAGCAGGTGCTGAACGTGTTATACTAGGTAGTGTCGCCGCAAGAAATCCGACCTTTGTACGTGAAGCCAGTAATCGCTTTGGAAAGTCAAGCATTGTAGTTTGTGTAGACATTAAACGCTCTTGGTTAGGTAAAAATACGGTTGTATTTTGCAACGGCAAACAGTCTGTCAAGGCAAATCTGATTGAATACGTGAAAAGGATGGAAACGAATGGGGCGGGTGAATTAATTATACAGTCCGTTGATCGTGATGGAACGTATCAAGGCTTAGATCAACATGTGTTATCAGAAATATCAAATGAACTAAGCATTCCGATTACAGGTATTGGTGGTCTTAGCTCGCTGAATGAAATTACATCAGTTCACAACACATTGAAGCTGAATGGTTATGGTGCAGGGAGCTTGTTCGTGTTTCAGGGGAAAAATCAGGGAGTACTTCTTAATTATCCTTCTTGCACTGAGTTAAAGGGTTTGTTTTATCATAATTGTTGATTATATGTATATATAAGGTTAAAACGCCTATATTTGCGCATATTTATGATTCAGCAGCCAGTACCTTATCAACTATGTAACCGTTGTGTAATGGATACTAGTGATCCAGGAATTTATTTTGATGAGAATGGGAATTGCAATCACTGCACAGAATTTCTTAATAAACGCGCAAACTACAGTTATAAAGGGCTTGAAAGTGATCTTGCACTAGAAAAGATTGTTCGGGTGATTAAAGATAATGGTGTCGGAAAAGCTTATGACTGCATTGTTGGATTAAGTGGGGGCGTAGATTCATCTTACACAGCATGGAAGGCCAAGGAAATGGGATTGCGCGTGTTAGGGGTTCATTTAGATAATGGTTGGAATTCCATAGAGGCAAACCAAAATATCCGAAACATAGCGTCGAAACTAAACATTGATTACGAATGCGTTGTGTTGGATTGGCAAGAGTTTAAACAAATTCAAGCCGCGTTTCTAAGGGCGAGTATCCCCGAAGCCGATACGCCAACGGATATTGCCATTCTTGCCATCTTGCATAAAATGGCATCGAAACATGGAGTGAAGTATATTTTGAGTGGAGGGAATTTTGCAACAGAAGGGATCTTGCCTAAACATTGGCATTACAATGCAAAAGACTTAAGGTATTTTAAACATATCTGTTCTAATTTTGGTCCGGTTAAACTCCGTTCTTTTCCCACCTTCGGGTTCGTTAAGGAGGCCTATTATAAGATATTCAAGGGGATAAGAATGATTTATTTCTTAAATTATCTGTCGTTTGATAAAACGGAGAGTATCAGTTTGCTCAAAGAAAAACTCGATTGGAAAGAGTATGGGGGGAAACATTATGAATCGAAATATACCAGATTTATACAATCCTATTATTTATATAATAAATTCAATATTGATTACCGCAGGGCCACATTATCCTCTCAGATATGCGCAGGTACAGTCCGAAGGGAAGATGCCTTAGAGGCGCTGAAAAACAAGCCCTACTCGGAGAATCGTGTTTCAATAGAAATGAAGTATATAGCGAAGAAGCTTGATTTTTCAGAAGAAAAATTCAATGCCTTACTCATGGATAAACCGTATTGGTATACCCGTTATCCGAACGATGAAAAACGTTTGAATTGGATTTATAATTGGTACAGAAAGCTGTTTAAAAAAGAAAAATTAGCGAGTTTTTAAAATACCCAAAATAAATCAGTCAAGAATCCCTCGCACATGATAAATTAACGAATTTATCACCTACTTTTGCTCAAATGAATTACTTCTTAGAGCATCTCCTTTCAGAATTTCAATTCCCACTTACCAATCCTGTATTGGTTTTTTCCATTATGCTTTTTATCATTTTACTTTCCCCTATTCTTTTAAGAAAGGCGAGGATACCCGGCATCATTGGTTTGATACTATCGGGAATAATCATAGGCCCAAAAGGTTTTGGAATCATTGGGGCAAATACCTTAGAGCAGGAAGGTTGGATTAAACTTTTTTCAACCATAGGATTGTTGTACATCATGTTTATGGCTGGATTGGAATTGGACCTCAACCAATTTAAACGTTACTATAAAAAAAGCTTGGTGTTTGGATTTTTAACCTTTGCACTCCCCATTGCGTTGGGGTATCCTTTGTGTTTGTATGTCCTCAACCTGAATCCTCTGGCGAGTTTACTGACCTCGAGCATGTTTGCCACACATACCTTAGTAGCCTATCCCATCATCAGTAAATACGGGCTTTCAAAACACAGCGCTGTAGCCATTACGGTAGGAGGGACCATCCTAACCGATACGGCAGTTTTGATCATTCTTGCCATCATCTCAAGTGCGTCAAAAGGACAGCTGGATTGGAATTTCTGGGTGAGCCTAATTACTTCACTTGCATTTTTTACCGTGATTATGTTTTACTTGGTACCAAAAATCACCCGATGGTTCTTTAAAAAATTAGACAGCGAAAAGTCCTCCCAATATATTTTTGTACTCTCCATCGTTTTCTTCTCTGCTTTCCTGGCGGAAGTAGCAGGCGTTGAGCCCATTATCGGGGCTTTTGTGGCTGGACTCGTGTTGAATCGATTGATTCCCCACAACTCCGTATTGATGAATCGCATTGAGTTCATCGGAAATTCCCTTTTCATTCCATTCTTCCTGATTTTTGTTGGCATGGTGGTGGATTATCGTGCGCTGTTTCAAGGGACATGGCCACTTATCATCGCGGGGGTGTTGACCGCCTTTGCGATTTTCAGCAAATGGTTGGCAGCGTTTACCACACAAATCATCTTTAAATTGTCAACAGCCGAGCGCAAAGTGATTTTTGGACTAAGCACGTCTCACGCAGCAGCCACTTTGGCAATTATCATGGTGGGGTATAAGTTGAAAATCCTGGACATAAACATTGTGAATGGCACCATTTTACTGATTCTAATAACCTGTATGACAGCGTCATTTATCATCGAAAATGCAGGGAAAGAATTGCTCATCAAAAGGTCGGAGGACAGTGATGATGACGTAATGGGTAACAAACTCAGAAACAAACACATCGTGGTAGCAATGAATGAACTTCAAGGAAATGAAAAATTATTGGAGTTTGCCATTCACGTTTCTGATCCGAAAGTAATCAATCCGATTTCCATTGTAAGCGTTTTGCCAAATTCTGAAAATGCAGAAAAAATCATCCACCGCTCTCGAAAGAATTTGGAGGAGATTGTTAAACATTTTTCTGGCCATGAAACGAAGCTCAATACCATGGCAACGATTGATTTAAACCTGTCCTCAGGAATTTCAAGGGTATCCAAAGAATTGGTGGCGGACATGGTTATTTTGAACGACAGCAATAAAAACACTTTGTTGAAGCGAATTGTAGGCAATGACCGTGCGCATTTGATTGATGTTTGTGAGAAAACAGTCCTCTTTTGTCAAATTGACCGTCCTTCCGTAAGCTATGGTCGCGTTGTGTTGGTAACGCCACCCCTTGCTGAGCTGGAACCTACCTTTGGTTATTGGGTTGAACGCGTATTTCGGTTTGCGCACGTTTTGAAACTTACCATCGACTGCCATATGAATGAAGCAACGTACGAGCGATTTCTGAAGGTAGGGACCGTAAATAAAATTCACGCAAAGACAAACTTTAAAGCATTGGAATCAATGGATGATTTCTTCATGGATACCCACCGAAAGGAAGGCGATTTCATCATCGTTTGTGGTGCGAGAAATGGATCTGTATCTTATTTTCCAGAAATTGAATCTGTAATGGGGAAAATTGAAAAGGCCTACCTTGAAAACGATTCAATCTACATTTATCCGGGCATTGACCTGCAGTCTGCTTATGGAAAATACAATGACATCACCGGAAATGCAATTGGCTTGGGTGTGGATGCAATTGCCAAAATTGGCAAAGAAGTAGGAAACATCTTTAAGAAAACCAATGCGCAAGATGAGGATGAAAGCAAGTAATTTACTTGCCTCTTGAGCTTCCTGTTTTAACTGCCGTAGGTTTTTTGGACTGTGCCGGTTTAGGAGTGTTGGTAGCCTTCGGTTTTGCTGCCTTGGGTGCTGGGTTTTTCTTAGGCTTGTCCGCAGCTTTCGCTTTTTTCTCGGCTTTATCTGTATCGGCAGTTTCTTCGTCAACGGTTGAAGCTTCGCCTTCTGCAGCTGGAACTTCAGTTTCTACAGGCTCTAATTTTAGGATGCCTTCTTTAATGAGGAGGTTATACCATTGGAAAACTTTTCGGATGTCAGAAAAGTAAACCCTTTCCATGTCGTAATTGCTCAAGATTTTAGAGAATGCGATGCGCAATGCTTTTTCATCCGCTTTGTGACTTTCTGCCTCGCCTCCTGTATATAAGTCCAGCATGGTTTTGAATACTTCGGAAATCAATACATCCTCATCTGTTGTAAAGATGCTGATGTCTTCAATGGAACTGATCTTTTCAGTAGCATAGGCGGGGAATCGTTTTTTGTCAAGCAAAGACTCAACAATGACAGCGTTTTTTCCCTGCGTAATAATTTTATAAAGTCCTGCGCGACCTGAAATTGAAATAATTCCTTTGATATCCATTTACTCGATTTTGCCCAAAAATAGAAATTCTTTCTGAGTTTATACCATACTATGATTCCCGAAACAGAAATTTAATGAGAGCAATCCCTTTATTATCACTACATTTGCACCTAATTTAAGAAATAAATGACATTTGAAGCGTTGGGATTGCGGGTAGAAGTACTGAAGTCGTTAAATGATTTGGGTTTTTCAGTACCTACACCGATCCAAGAAAAAGCCATTCCTCATTTGATGAAGGAAAAGAGCGACTTTGTGGGCTTAGCCCAGACTGGGACAGGGAAAACAGCTGCATTCGGCTTGCCCCTAATTAGTAACATAATTGATAAAAATCAACTCCCACAAGGACTCATTCTTTGTCCGACACGAGAGTTGTGTTTGCAGATTTCCAAAGACCTTATTCAATTTTCCAAATATTTAGATATTACCATTCTTCCCATTTACGGAGGTGTTGACATCAGAAAACAAATGACGGAAGTGAAAAGAGGGGTTGAGGTAATTGTCGCAACGCCAGGAAGATTGATGGACCTTATCAACCGTAGGGTGATCAGTTTGAAAACCATTCGTTACGTAGTGCTGGATGAAGCAGATGAAATGCTTAACATGGGTTTCAAGGAAGACATCGACAGCATCTTAGAATCTACTCCTGCTGAAAAAAATGTTTGGTTGTTCTCTGCAACGATGCCCAAAGAAGTGGCAAACATCGCAGCAAAATACATGCACGATCCTTTCGAAGTGTCCATCGGACATAAGAACCAGTCGAATGAAAACATTCAACATACGTATTACCAAATTCGTGAGAAAGACAGGTATGCTGCCTTGAAAAGATTGATCGATTTTAATCCAGACATCTATGGATTGATTTTCTGTAGAACAAGGACAGAAACTGCCAATGTCGCTCAAAAATTAAGTGGGGATGGGTACAATGCAGAACCTCTTCACGGCGATTTGTCACAAGCAATGCGTGACATGGTGATGAACCGTTTCCGTAAAAAAGAAGTGCAATTGCTTATTGCAACCGATGTTGCGGCTAGGGGATTGGATGTGGATAGCATCTCTCACGTAATCCACTATAACCTTCCAGATGACATTGAAAATTACACGCACCGCAGTGGTAGGACGGCACGAGCTGGAAAAACAGGAGAGTCTTTGGTGTTGCTAACCCCGAAAGAAGCTTTTAAAGTGAAAGCCATTGAACGTCAAATTCGTATGGAATTCACCAAAGGTGTAGTTCCAGATCCTGAAGAAATTTGCAGAATACAGTTGAGTAAATTGGTCAGCAAAGTTATTTCTACGAATGTTCGTGAAAAAGACATCGCACCTTTCTTACCCACAGCCATTGAATCCTTTGAAGGAATGTCCAAAGAAGAGGTGATCAAACTTTTCATCTCCGCAGAATTCAATCGTTTCATAGAATATTACGAGCGTGCAGGTGATCTTAATTCAAATGAAAAAGATACAAGGTCAGGGAAAAGCGAGTCCTTTGGTTCCAAAAGAGGAAATGATTCCAATAAAACCAGATTCTTTGTCAACATTGGTAAACGAGATGGACTTAATGTAGGTGGACTTCTTCGCGTAGTTTGTGATTCAACAGGATTGAAATCCAATAATGTAGGAAGAATTGACATCATGGCTTCTTTTGCATTTTTTGATACGGATACTGAATATGCGGACAAAGTTATCAGTAAACTCAACGGTGTCGAATATGAAGGACATAAAGTAAGCGTAGAGATCTCAGGAGATAAAGGCGGCGGCGGTGGAAGTGATGATGGAAGAGGAAGAAGAGATTTCAAGCCAAGACGTACCAATTTAAGAGACGAAAGACCTAAAAGAAGAGAAAGCAGCAGCAACCATAAACCAAGAAGATACTAAAGTATGGAAATCAGAAACATTGCAATTATAGCCCACGTTGACCACGGTAAAACAACTTTGGTTGATAAACTTATTGACGCAGGGAATTTTTTGAATGAGCGGGACCGTCCCACAGGAGAGTTAATACTTGACAACAACGATTTAGAAAGAGAACGTGGGATTACCATCGTCTCCAAAAATGTTTCCGTTGTTTATAAAGGTACCAAAATCAACATCATCGATACCCCAGGTCACGCCGACTTTGGAGGAGAGGTAGAAAGGGTATTGAATATGGCA
>Ga0209087_1000143_pt1:35000-44192 | contig 44192 bp, 35 predicted proteins | sample S_130805_EF_Meta_FD_187321 | JGI IMG/M metagenome (GOLD analysis project Ga0209087, IMG submission 187321) | Freshwater microbial communities from Lake Simoncouche, Canada to study carbon cycling - S_130805_EF_MetaG (SPAdes) (version 2) | ecosystem: Environmental > Aquatic >... | reverse complement strand
CTGAAGGGATGCATACGCAGCATTTACCCCATTGAGAATATCACTAGGATTTTTATAAAAATCATTCACATTTGCCTGCGATATTGGAGAAAGGTCTAAAAATCTATCCTCACAACTACTGAGGAAAAATATTATAATTAAAGAAGAAAGTATTTTTTTCATCGTTTTTTATTTAAAATCAAAAAAATTAGCTGGTTAATTATGCGACTGTTTAAAACGTCAAATTAATTCCCACAGAATAAGTTCGCGCCAATGGGTAAGAACCATAATCTTCCCCTGGATTTAAGGCGCTATCGGGACGACTATTAACTTCTGGGTTATAACCTATATAATTGGTGAACATAAATGGATTTAAGACACTTACGTAAGCACGTACATTACTTATACCTACCTTTTTCAAGATAACTTTTGGTAAGGAGTAACCCAATGAAATATTACGAATTCGCATAAAAGATCCATCATCTAAATGCCAGTTGGAAGTTTGTCCGTTTGAGCCTGTGGCTAATCGATTTGCTCTGTTTGTTTGACCATCACCAGGTTGCGTTTCTGAAATCCAACGATTTAGAGAAGGTCTAACTAAATTCATATTGCCCTCAATATTATAAATGTACCTACTCATAAGGTGCAGAATTTCTGCGCCTTCAGAGCCCTGTAAAGAGATATTAAAATCTATTCCTTTATAATCTAAATTTATTGACGAGCCGTAAGTGAAATCTGGGAAATAACTTCCTTGAATTTGGCGATCTGATGAAAAATCAATCTTACCATCTCCATTTACATCCACAAATCGAAAATCTCCAGGTTTGGCATTAGCAACACGAGGATATTTATCAATTTCCGCTTGATTATTAAAAACGCCATCATAAACAGGATTATAATATGAACCAATTTCCTCTCCTGGCTTGGTAATCCATAAGGTAACCCCGGTACCACCAGCTGTCAATATTTGAGGAACTCCTTCGGCTAAACTAATTACCTTATTTTTATTTGTTGAGAAATTAGCCGAAAAAGAAAATCCAAAATCTTTAGTTCTCTTTTTTACAGTCAATGTTGCTTCAAATCCTTTATTTTCTACTTCACCAATATTGCGTAATTCCGTGCTAAAACCTGAAGTTAGTGGAACAGGAACATTAAGAAGTAAATCAGTTGTATTTTCTTTATAATAATCTAATTCCAAGTATAAAGCGTCTTGAAAAAGTCCTAATTCCACACCGAAATCAATACTTCTGGTTTTTTCCCAGCTAAGATTAGGATTTGAGGAAGTACTTGGTGCTAAACCACTATTCAATGCGGTACCTCCGAGAATGTAGTCATCATAACTAAGTAAACCAACAGATCCATAATTCGGTATCTGGAAGTTACCAGTTATGCCATAGCTTGCTCTTAACTTTAAATTACTGATCGTTTTGATATCAGCCATAAAAGGTTCTCCAGAAATTCTCCAACCAGCAGATGCCGATGGAAAGTAACCCCACTTATTATTTTTTCCAAATCGGGAAGAACCGTCTGCACGCATGGACGCGGTAGCATAATATTTGTTTGCATAATCATATTGAACTCTTCCAAAACCAGAAAGTAAAGACCAAGCCTCTTTAAAGGTGCGCGCTGCAGTGATTTGTCCGGCAGCATTTATTGTTTGCACTAAATCGTTAGGATAGTTTGTAGCTTCAATATAACTGGAGGAGAAGTTTTCCATTTGGCTGGAAAAACCTGCTATAGCAGAGAAAGTATTTTTCCCTAAAACCGTGTTGTAATTTAGGGTATTTTCAACTAACCAATTGGTTGAAAATCTGGTTTGCGAAGTACCAATAGGTGCTGAAAAACCTTTCCGCCCTACCGTTTCAACAGTTGAAGGACGATAAAAATCACGATTGAAATTATTAATATCACCTCCAACAGACATTTTATAACTTAGATTTTTAAGCAAATCGTAGCTTGCGTACATATTTCCCAATACTCTGTTATGGTCCATATTATCTTGAACTTCATTTGCAATAGCCACAGGATTCAAGAAATCTGTCATGGCGAATCCCCAGGCATTTCCATCATAGTTATATGAGCCGTTTTCGTTATAAACTGGCCAAATAGGAGAAATACTCAATGCCAGACCAACTACACCTTGATCGAACCAAGGACCTTCGGAATTCACTAAATCGTGTTTTGTCAAAGTAGGATTAAGACCAAAACCAGCCTTAAATTTACCTGAATTCACATCCATATTAAAACGACCACTGTAGCGTTTAAATCCAGAACTAATAACAATACCCTCCTGATTCATATATTCCCCAGATGCATAATATTTTACAACATCATTTCCACCACTAATTGAAACGGAATGATTTTGAATGGGTGCTTCTCTAAAAATTTCGTCTTGCCAATCTGTATTTGTCAAACCGCTCGTATTACTTAAATATGGCTTTACCTGGTCAGGAATTAAAATGCCTGGTTGGTTGGGAACATTTTTTGCTCTGGTGGCATTATCATCAGAATCCTTACCTGCAGGAAATCGGTCCCTATAAGCATTATTTCTTCCCTCAGCATTGATTAATGACCATTCATAACCATTTAGCATATCATACCTTTTAAGGGTCTCCTGTCTGCCAAAATAAGTGTTATAGGATACTACTGGTTTACCTGAATTACCCTTTTTTGTCGTGATAATGACCACTCCATTAGAACCTCTCGAGCCATAAATTGCTGCAGCTGAAGCATCTTTCAAAACTTGGATTGATTCAATGTCAGTAGGATTAATCGTACTTAGAATATTAACGGGTTGTTCCGCATAACTACTTCCAGGATTATTAGCACCCAATCCTCTATTATTGTCATTTGAAATGGGAACACCATCAATAACATATAATGGATCGTTTCCTGCGGTGATAGAACCGACGCCACGAACTCTAACAGATAAACCTGCACCTGGTGAGCCTGAAGTTTGTTGAACTAATACACCAGCTAATTTTCCAGTTAGTATTTGATCAATACTATTTACTGGGACATTTTTTATCTCATTTGCAGATAAAAAAGAGACGGCTGTGGTTAAATCTTTTTTTTGCTGTTGGCCATAACCGATAACAACCACTTCCTCAAAGAGCGAGATATTCTCATCCAGCAAAACATTAATTTGGGTTCTACCTGCAATATTTTCCTCTCGATTCAAATAACCAATGTAAGAATATACGATAACGGTTACCTCTTCAGATATCGCAAGGGTGTAGTTACCATTTATATCTGTAACTGCACCTATGGAAGTACCTTTAGCTTGAATATTTACGCCAACGAGGGGTTCATTTGTATTTCCATCGCTGACGGTTCCTGTAATAGTTCTTTGCGCGAGAACCATTGAAGCAGATAAAATAAAAAAGAAAAGAATTAAATTCAGTCCTTTGCTAACTTTAAAAAATCTAATTAACTTCATAGTAAAAATAATTTGGGTTAAAGTAAAAGCCAAAATTATCCTTACAATGTTATCACCTTAATAGAAAAATATTAAGTTTAGGTTAACCCCATAGAAATTTTATTCATTTAAGTTAGGTTTATAAAAAGCGCTATTTTTATTCATAAAATATCGTCTTTTATGAAATTAAACTCGTATTCCCAATTTAGTCAAAAATGAAATAGAAAAAACTTATTAGGAATAGGTGTTTAGAAGGTTCTTATTTATTTAATTCAAATATTTAAAAAAAACCTATAATGAACATCTTGGGTCAAATTACTCCCCAATGTCATATAGAAAAAGAGATAAGCAATAAAAAAATGTTTAGAAAAATTGCTTCTAAGCCTTAGTCAAGATTTAATCCCTTGAATTAAGAAATAATTAATACTAATTTTATCTTAGTTCATAATAGAGAGGTATTTTTCGGTTTTAAAGCGAATTAATTCTAAATGCTCTTTTATGACCTCATTTAAACCTTTTTTATTTCTCTTTTTTTGGTTATCAGGTGTACAAATAGTCTCCGGACAATCCATTTCAGAAAAATTTCTTGTTAAGCCTTATTTGCAATTTGGTTCACAAACTGGAATGTTTGTTCTTTGGGAAACAAAAGTTGCAGCTACTACTCTGGTTGAATTTGGTGAGGCTCGATTTCTTGTAAAAAAAGCGCTACTTGATCAGCAGGTGACTGTAAACGGTCTGAGACAAATGCATGAGGTTGAATTAACCAATTTGAAACCAGAAACTAACTACTTCTGGCAAATAAAATCTATTACTGAAAAAGGAGATACCATTCAGTCTGAAATTTATTCTTTTAAAACAAACGTACAAGATAAGAGTGCCTATATGTTTGGTCTGGTTGGAGATACTCAACTAAACAGTAGAACTCCATGGGCTTGGGGTAAAATTGCTGAAAAACTATGGGGTGACAGGCCAAATTTTGTCGTTCATGCAGGTGATGTCGTTGAAAAAGGTCGTCGAAAAAGTGATTGGTTACAAGATTTTTTTCCAAATGGTCATATTCTCATGAGCCGCGTTCCGGTTTACACCGTCTTGGGTAATCATGAGGAAGATTCACCACTATACTATCAATACATGGTTGCCCCGCCGCCAGAGTATTACTATACTTTTAAATACGGAAATACGCAATTTTTTATGATTGATAGTAACCGGGATTTGAAAGAGGGCTCAGAACAATATAATTGGTTGGAATGGGAACTGGCAAAATCTACTGCAACATGGAAAATTGCTATTCACCATCACCCCCCTTATTCATCCGATTCAGACGACCATGGAAATACCGCATTTAGTTTATCTACTTTAGGTGTTGCAAATGTTAGAAACTTAGTTCCCCTTTACGAGCGATTTAAATTAGATTTTTGCTTGTTTGGACATACTCATTTATATGAGCGTAGCTGGCCTATTCTAGAAGATAGGATAAATGTTAAAAATGGGGTTACTTATATAAACTCAGGCGGTGCTGGTGGTGGATTAGAAGCTTTTGCTCCTACAAGAAGCTGGTTTACTTCTGAACTAGAAAATACACATCATTATTGTACCTTTTCTATTTTCGAAAATCAATTGATATTCAAAGCTATTGATCACGAAGGACGTCTTTTTGATACCTTCCAAATGCAAAAAGATACCTCTACAGATGCACAGGCCTCTATAATACAACCTCCAGCGGTTAAAATATTAGCAGACGCAACCTTGTTTCAAGACAAAACAATGGTTCAAATGCAGCCCGCTTTCGATGGATTAGAAATACGTTTTACGACAGATGGAAGTCAGCCAAACAAAAGCAGTTTACTTTATACTGGCCCTTTTTCAATGAACCAAAGTGCCAAAATTACAGCAAAAGCATATACAAAAGAAGGCTATTCAAGTCGTAATAGCACCTTGAGCCTGGAAAAATCTGTACCTCAACCTGCAGTTCGTTTAAAAGATGATATAAAAGGTATAGCCTTTAATTATTTTGAAGGAGAATGGGAAAAACTACCAGATTTTTCAACCCTTCAGCCAAATAAGAAAGGAATTTCTCAACAAGTGAATCTTACTGAAATAGGGCATCGAGAAGACCACTTCTCGGTTGTATTGGAGGGTTTTGTCGATATCCCAAAGACTGGATTGTACACATTTTATTTACAATCCGATGATGGATCAAAGCTTTATTTAAATGGCAAATTGCTCATAGACCATGATGGTGACCACAGCTCTATTGATAAAACTGGTCAGGCAATTTTGCAAGATGGCAAGCACTCCCTGCGAATAGAATATTTTGAAAAAAGTGGGTCTCAAGAGCTACAGGCAGGAATTATTGACCCCATTTTAGGGTCGAAACCTTTTTCGCCTTTTCAACTCAGCCATCTTAAATAAGTAGTTAATTAAAGGTATTATACAAAAAAGGTATGTTGATTTAAATCAGCATACCTTTTTTTCTATATAGAAGCTAGGAAAACATTTACCAAGTAAAACTAAAATTTTACCAAAAAAAACAAAATCTATTTAATAAAGTCTGTTAACTCTTGAAATAAATTCATCTGCCTCCGGATAATTTGGAACCGACATTTTTTCAGCATCCCATAACAATCGTATTCTACCTGGATAATCATAAGGTGCCCATGAATCGGATGTTTTGCCTGCTTGCAGCTTTTTCACATCATAACAACGAATAGCCAGATTTGCAATGAGCAATGTTTCCGTTAGGGGAACTGCATCTTCGAAAGGAGATGAAGCTTTTCCAAGACCTTTACAGGCATTTACCCAAACCATTTGATGAGAACCAGTGTATCTTGGCAAGAAAGGCTCTGGTTTTGCTACCTTTTTTTGCTTATCTGAGAAAAGTAGGACTGGATTTTCACCATACATATCGCATAGAATCTTACCTTTTTCACCTTCAAAAAGAGCACCTCCATCCCAGGAACCAAACGGTTCATTTACGCCTAACTCAATGGGTCTCATAGGTTTGATACCTCCATCATACCAGAACATGTCCACCTCTGGAAAAGTAAATTTTACCATAGAAGATGGTGGACAACTATCTGGGTAATTAGCTTCCACAAAATCACCTGACCAAACGGTAGTAGCACTTGCTTCGATGGCTGTAGGATATTTTAAATTTAAAGCACGATAGGGAACCTGGAAAATATGACAGCCCATGTCACCTAGCGAACCCGTACCAAAATCCCACCAACCTCTCCATTTAAAAGGAAGGTATGCTTTATTGTATTCTCTGAAAGGAGCAGGACCTAACCATAAATTCCAATCTAGCGTATTTGGAACTGACTCTTTTTGCGTTGGGGTAGGAACACCTTGAGGCCAAACAGGACGATTTGTCCAAACATGCACTTTTTCTACCTTCCCAATGACACCCGACTGAATATACTCAGCAATAATAGCATTGCAGTCCATTGATGCACCTTGATTACCCATTTGGGTGACCACTTTGCTTTTTTGGGCAGCGATGAGTAATTGCCTTGCTTCTCCGATATTATGGGTTAACGGTTTTTCAACATAAACATGCTTGCCCAAATCCATCGCTAAGAGAGCTGCCGGCGTATGGGTATGATCTGGCGTTGCAATCATTACCGCATCAATATTCTTATGCTCTGCTTCAAATAATTTTCGAAAATCCTTATAAAGGGGAACCTTTGGAAATTCTTTAAGTGTATTTCCGGCTCTTTGGGTATCAACATCACAGAAAGCAACTAAATTTTCAGTGTCTTTGGTACTTCGTATATGATCCTCTGCACGTCCACCTATGCCAATATAGGCAATATTTAGTTTATCACTTGGCGCTTTATATCCTTTTCCACCAAGCACAAATCGAGGAACAATGGTAAATCCAATAGCCGCTGAAGAAGCCTGTTTTATAAAAGTTCTTCTGGAAGTATTCTGTTTATTTTTCATAATATCGATTATAATTTAAAAGTACGAAAACTCATGTTAATATCAAATATTTATTTATCTGGAAAAGGCATCGCGTTGGGCAAAAGGAATAATAAAAAATTTATTTCGTCAAAGTGTAAATGGGATCAACAAAAATTTAATGCCGTCAGGGCGAAAAGAGCAAGAGAAATGTGACCTTCGGAGTCAGGCCAATGATGCGGTGGATCAATTTAGTCACAACAAGGAATGTAATAAACTAGAGGGGTGGGTATATACAAAAAAAAAAGACCCTGTAAATGAATACAGGATCTTTTTAATTTAGGTTGGCGGCGACTTACTCTCCCACCGTAAGGCAGTACCATCAGCGCTGAGGAGCTTAACTTCTCTGTTCGGAATGGGAAGAGGTGAACCCCCTCGCTATAACCACCAACGACTCTTGTTGTCTAATCCATTACTGGATATCGACGATATTTCTTTGACAAAGTTGGGAGAAAGAAGCATTCAGATTGCACTTTTTGAGGCAAGCAGATTTAAAAAAAAATTGAGGAAGCGATCGGGCAATTAGTACTACTCGGCTCCATACATCACTATACTTCCACCTATAGCCTATCAACCTAGTCATCTTCTAGGGCCCTCAATGGAGTACTCATCTTGGAGTTGGCTTCGCACTTAGATGCTTTCAGTGCTTATCCGTTCCGCACATAGCTACCCAGCGATGCAGCTGGCGCCACAACTGGTACACTAGCGGTGCGTCCAACCCGGTCCTCTCGTACTAGAGTCAGATCTCCGCAATACTCCTACGCCCACAACAGATAGGGACCGAACTGTCTTGCGACGTTCTGAACCCAGCTCGCGTGCCGCTTTAATGGGCGAACAGCCCAACCCTTGGGACCTTCTCCAGCCCCAGGATGCGACGAGCCGACATCGAGGTGCCAAACCTCCCCGTCGATGTGAGCTCTTGGGGGAGATCAGCCTGTTATCCCCGGAGTACCTTTTATCCTTTGAGCGATGGCCCTTCCATGCGGAACCACCGGATCACTTAAGCCGACTTTCGTCCCTGTTCGACGCGTCCGTCTCTCAGTCAAGCACCCTTATACTTATACGCTCTACGCATGATTACCGACCATGCTGAGGGTACCTTTGCGAGCCTCCGTTACTCTTTTGGAGGCGACCACCCCAGTCAAACTACCCACCACACGATGTCCCTGTATACAGGTTAGAACCTAAGCATAAAAAGGGTGGTATTTCAAGGACGACTCCAAACCAACTAGCGTCAGCCCTTCATTGTCTCCCACCTATCCTACACATCTTATGCTCAAGCTCAACGTGAAGCTGCAGTAAAGGTTCACGGGGTCTTTCCGTCCCGTTGCGGGTAACCGGTATCTTCACCGATACTTCAATTTCACCGAGCTCGTGGTTGAGACAGTGCCCAAATCGTTACACCATTCGTGCAGGTCGGAACTTACCCGACAAGGAATTTCGCTACCTTAGGACCGTTATAGTTACGGCCGCCGTTTACTGGGGCTTCAGTCAAGAGCTTCGCCGAAACTAACTCCCTTCCTTAACCTTCCAGCACCGGGCAGGTGTCAGACCCTATACTTCATCTTTCGATTTTGCAGAGTCCTGTGTTTTTGTTAAACAGTCGCTTGGGCCTTTTCACTGCGGCTCCTCTTGCAAGGAGCGCCCCTTCTCCCGAAGTTACGGGGCTATTTTGCCTAGTTCCTTAACCACGATTCACTCGAGCGCCTTAGGATACTCTCCTCGACTACCTGTGTCGGTTTACGGTACGGGTTGCATCATTCGGCTTTTCTTGGAAGCTCATTTTTCGTCTCGAATTCCCCGAAGGTCCTCCTCAAAGGCACATTTCCGTC
>Ga0209087_1000143_pt1:0-30000 | contig 44192 bp, 35 predicted proteins | sample S_130805_EF_Meta_FD_187321 | JGI IMG/M metagenome (GOLD analysis project Ga0209087, IMG submission 187321) | Freshwater microbial communities from Lake Simoncouche, Canada to study carbon cycling - S_130805_EF_MetaG (SPAdes) (version 2) | ecosystem: Environmental > Aquatic > Freshwater >... | reverse complement strand
CTATATCGTCAAAATAACCTTGACCATGCTCCCAGAAACACCAGGTTCTGTCATTAAACTGCTTTGAATCTTTATCAATGATAATTATTTGCTTATGATTTAGTTTTGTAGAATCCACCAATCTTAAAGCAAGACTTAACCCTGAGGCTCCACCACCTGCAATGATGTAATCTACTTTTACCATATTTGTTAGCTTTTTATATTTAATAAAACAAGTATATTAAAATAAATCCATTGTATCCATAAATAAGGTATCAATAAGGGAGAATGAAATTTCAACTTAAATATATGTAAGGGTAAAGATACTGCAAAGCCGATAATACACCATGCTATATAATTTTGAATGGGAACAACGACGTTATCCCACTTCCAATAGTCTAGATTTATTGCCACTGGTTCAATGAAAAAGTCATAGCAAGCAATAAGTATTCCTGAAAATATGGAAACAACCCACTTATTTGAAAAGACTTTTAAAGAAAGACTATTTGCGGCTAAAGCCAAAACCAACCAGTTAAATGCGATAACTAAAGGTACCCCCAAAACTTTTAAATGCATATTACTGCCATATTGGTAAGCCCCAAATATTTTTCCTGTGGCTACTCCGATGGCTTCCATTGAGAAGGTGAATAGATAGATAGGAACAATCCAAAAAAGCAATATTCTCCCTTTATTATTATCAAATATATTTTTTAATAAAAAGGCATTTATTCCAAATAGGAATAAATCGGTCATAGAAAAGGCAATGATTCTAAGTTGCGGCAAGGTATGTGCTACAACACCTGATGCATAAAAAAATATCAAGACCCCTACTTCTGGGGATATATTAAGTTTTTGCACCCATTTAAGGAGAGAGTTCATGAATTACGAATATTAAAATAAATTAAATCGTAATCTAAATGCCGAACTAAATAGGAGAACAACTTTACGGCTATCGTTGACCCTAATTCTTTCTTCTTTAACCTTAGATGGAGAAGCGGATTTAATTTTTTGGAATAATTTTGTATAGTATTTGTATGCCAGATAGACACCAAATCGAACACCCTGCGGCAATTGTGTAATGCCTATTAACGCATCGTCAAAATCTTTTTTAATATCGGACTCAATTTGTAATTTATCCCTTAGGTTAAAACTGCGAAAGTCAACACCAGGAAAATAAACTCTCCCGCGTTCGTCGAAATCACTTTTAATGTCACGCAAAAAGTTAATTTTCTGAAAAGCAGAACCCAAACTTCTGGCTGAGGGATATAAATGATGGTATAATTGGTCATCTCCGTTAACAAATACACGCAAACACATTAAACCAACGACCTCAGCAGATCCATATATGTATTTTTGATATAGATTATCCTCATAAGCATTTAGATTTAAATCCATTTCCATACTATCTAAAAATGCGTCAATTAAGTCCCTTTCTATATTATATTTGTTTACAACATTCTGGAAAGAATGAAGAACTGGATTTAAACTAATGCCTAATTCAATAGCCTCATAAGTATCGTTTCTAAACTTATCTAATAATTCCTTTTTAGGAAAATCATGGAAAGTATCTACTATTTCATCCGCAAATCGAACAAAGCCATAAATTGCATAGATAGGCGCGCGGTATTTTTTATCAAAAACCCTTATACCCATCGAAAACGAAGTACTATATCGCCTGGTAATAAGACTACTGCATTCTAAACAAGTTTGATTATAAAGGGACAACATAGAATGAATATTTAGAGTGCTAAGATTTAAACTGTTTTGAAATTTCTTTAGCTACAACTTCGCCTGAAATCAAGGAGGGAGGCACGCCTGGTCCTGGAGTAGTCAATTGACCTGTGAAAAAGAAATTTGAAATATTCTTGTTCCTAAGTTTAGGCTTTAAAAAAGCGGTCTGCAAAAGCGTATTAGCTAAGCCATAAGCATTCCCTTTAAAAGCATGATAATCAGCTATAAAATCCCGATGTGCATAAGAACGGTTAAAGATAATATGTTTATTTATATTTTGACCTGTTAATTTTTCCAAGCGATTCATAACCAAGTCGAAATAAAACAATCTTTTTTCTTCATTATCTTCTAAACCTGGAGCTAAAGGTATGAGAATAAATAAATTTTCATGTCCATCTGGTGCTAAAGAGTTATCTGTCAATGAAGGAACTGAAACATAAAATAATGGTTTTTCAGGCCATGCTGGTTTTTCATAAATATCAACTGCATGTTGATTAAAATCTTCGTCAAAAAATAAGTTATGATGTAATAAGTTACTTACTTTTTTATTGACACCCAGATAGAATAGCAAGGACGAAGGAGCCATAACTCTGGACTCCCAATACGCTTCATTATAATTCCTATATTTTTTTTCCAGAACCTGCTGATCCAAGTGTTGATAATCTGCGCTTCCGACAATAACATCAGTTTCGAAAACAGATGATGATGTCTCTACACTTTTAGCTACTCCATCCGTTACATTTACCTTAAGAACCTCCTGATTATATAAAAATTTCACCCCCAGCTCCTCTGCTAATGTGACCATTGCCCTAATAACTTCAAACATACCTTTTTGTGGGTACCAAGTCCCTAATCGCATGTCTGCATAATTCATTAGACTATAAAGAGCCGGCGTTTTTTGGGGAGTAGCACCTAAAAACAAAACGGGAAACTCAAGAATTTTTAATAATTTGGGATGTTTGAATAATTTCCTAAGATGTTTTGCCATAGATTGGAAAAGCTGAAGTCTTATCGCACTTATTAGTAACCGAAGCTCCGAAAATTCCATAATACTATGACTTGGCTTGAAAACAAATTCATTAATACCTACATCATATTTATATTTCGCTTCTTTTAAGAATTTCCTTAATGAATATTTACTCCCTTTTTCGAAGGATTCAAATAAATCTTCTTGATCTTTTTCACTGGTTGGAAGGTCAACATAATCGTCTTTACCAAAAAATACTCTATAAGAAGGATCTAATCGAACTAACTTGTAATAATCAGATGTTTTCTTACCAAACTGTGCGAAAAAACGATCAAAAACGTCTGGCATCCAATACCAACTGGGACCCATATCAAATACGAAGCCATTTTCCTCAAATTTTCTTGCCCTTCCACCGGGAGTACTATTTTTCTCCAGCACTGTTACATCAAAACCAGATTTAGCTAGGAAACAAGCTGCTGCAAGACCAGAGAAACCAGAACCAATAACGATTACCTTTTTCAATTTCTACTTTTAACCATTTAACATAAAAGAAGAATGAATGTTTAAAAATGCTAAATTATTTAGGCGTTGATTGCCAATTCAGGAAACCTCCTTCCAAATCATAGATCGTTGTGAAACCCATTTCTTTTAAGACAGCCAGGGCGGATGCACTTCGGCGACCCGACCTACAATAAAGGGCTACTGGTTTATTTTTAATTAAAGTCGAAGAAATAACTTGTTTAAAATTTGAATCATTAAAATTTATATTCTTTGCATTTTCTATATGTCCCGTCAAAAATTCCTCTGGTGTTCTTACATCTACCAATTGCACCTTATTCAGATTAATTACTTCTCTAAAGACCTCTTTTTTCACCAACCCTGTTGGAGGAAACTTAGTGACAGAACTCAATTTATGTTGACAAGCTGTCAATGTGATGACTACAAAAGCAATTAAAGGTAGTATTTTTTTCATCTCAAAAATTTCTTAAAACTAATCAAAATCATTGGGTATCATGCCTTGCCTTGGTTCTTTTTTTTGAATACCAAAGGCATATCTCAGATTCAAACCAATTCTTCGGTTATCGGAATACCTATCCCCTTCGGTAAAAACATTTCCTTGTTGCAAGCTAAACTGGGTAACCATTGTCCTCAAAATATCATTCCCGCTCAGAGAAAGGACCAATTTTTTATTTAAAAATGATTGATTAATGCTGATATTAAGCTGTCCAAAGGTTTTTAACTCATAAAAATTCTGCTGGCCTCTCAGTAACAAAAATCCATTTATGTTAATTTTAGTTTCTTTAAATAACTTAATCTGGTGGAAAGTAAAAAACCTCCAGCTACCTCTTGTAAAAGTGAGCGGTTTATTTTCATATATTCCATCATATTCACTCAAATTATATTGGGTCCCCAAAACAAAAAAGTATTTTCCACCTGGAGGAATAGCGGCAATGAGTCTAAAGTAGGTTTCTTTATTCTTTCCAACATTATCAAAAGTACGAACCAGAACATTGTTATTTATTTTGTCCTGATAGACCACATTTGAAAAAATATCGGAGATATAATTTCTACCGATGGCAAAAATGGGCATATTGTCAAAACTAATATTTGCCTCAATATTGTCTGTAAACTGTGGTTTGAGCGCAGGATTTCCTGTTTCATAAAAATACTGATCTACATATCTGATAGCTGGATTCAAATTTTGATAATCTGGTCTATTCAGCGTTCTTCTATAAATTAAGAAGGCATTTAATTCATAACTGGCAATTTTGAAAATTGGTTTACTAATATATAGGTAGGGGAAGAAATCGAGTCTTTGAATAAGAAAACTGGTGTCGTAAGGGATTTTTTGTTTCCCATTCATAAACGTATTTTCAGCTCTTAGTCCTGTTTTGACTCTTAAATTACCAGGAAGTGATTTAGAAAACTGGAAATAAGCTGCCGTTATATTTTCTGTATAATTAAACGCGTTCGTTCTAAGCGGATCTACTTTATTAATTGAATTTGCTTTAATAAAATAATCAGCATCACTGCTAAATTGTTGGAAAGTACCTTTAAATCCCGATTCCATTTTAATTGTCCAGGGTAAATTAAAGGTAAGATCACTTTGAGTCAGGAGAAATTTTCGTTTTTGCATAGCATCCCCATTTCCCTCAATAATCTGTGAAAAAGGGGAAGAAAAGGACGATGAATAAAATTGTGCTGCTGTATTTTGATTAAAAGTAAGGCTTACTTTAGAATCCCATTCAAAACCCGTACTATCTTTTTTAACATTTAAGCCTAAATCTTGATTAATACTGAAAAAGTCACTTTTGTTATTAATAACATTTAAATTTTTTGAAAGCAATTGATTTTCAGCTGATTGAATAAGGGTACTATTCTCTGCATCCGATTGATTACCATTTACATTTATCCTCGTATCCGTATTAACATTCCATGATTTTTTTATTTCCTTATTATAACCAAAGCCAAGAAATGCCTGAGAACCTGGAGTTCTGGTTTTTGCATTTTGAGTAATAAGAGAACCCAGCGCCCCATTTCTTGAAGAGTTTAATTCATCGAGGCCATCTCTTTTTAGATAATTGATATTTAGGTATGAGGCATGATTTTCACCTCCATTATTCAGATTAAAACCGACGGATTGATTTCCATAAAGGCCTTGATTCATAGAAGAGTTAACGGAACCATTTTGACCAATTTTTACTCCTTTTTTCAAGATCACATTCACAATACCTCCGGAGCTTGCAGCATCATATTTTGCGGAAGGAGTTCTGAGCACTTCAATTTTTTGAATATTCCCCGGTGGTAAGCTTCTCAATATAGAGGCAATGTCCTGAGCGCTCATTTTCTGTTCTCTACCATTTATATAGACGATTGCCGGACTGGCGCTATTCAGAAATATATTGCCATCCTGGTCGACAAAAAGCCCCGGTGTTTTTTCCAAAACCTCCAGGGTGCTCATACTACTGCCAGCCAGAGGTTCAGGGTCAATGATCATTTTGTCATCTTCCTGAGTGATTAACGGACGCTTAGCAACAATCGTTACTTCCCCTAAATCTAAGGCCGATTCCTCCAGTATGATATCCTGCTGATATGCTTTTTTTTCAATTCTGATGGTAGAAATATTTTCTTTAAAACCAATATAATTGGCATATATGGTATAAATACCTGGCTCCATTTTAAGAAAGGGAGTAAGCCCATCTAAATCAGAAACCTCATTCAAGGTTAAAGAATCACCTGCTCTAATTACTTGAACAGTAGCCCCTATAAGAGGTTCTTTGCTTTTATCTTTTACAAAAATTTTCAAAGACTGCGCATTCATTTCAAAAAACAGGCAAAAAGAGCACAAAACGGAAATCAATCTTAACATCATTTGGATTATGAACTTATAGAAACCTAAAAGGCACAAAAGAGTTCAGTTATAAAGAATCTAAAATAAATTTCTAAAATGGGTTATATTGAGGCTACAAAAAGTTAATTTGTAACCTTAAAATTCAAACTAATGCGAATATGTATTTATTGTGCATCTAGCTCTAAAATAGATGAGGTATATTTTGAAGCAACTGAAAGACTTGCCAAGATATTAGTACATTCAAATGTTCAGGTTGTATATGGCGGCGGCGGTCAGGGACTAATGGGAAAGCTGGCAGATACCGTGTTAGCCGAAGGCGGCAAAATAAAAGGCATCATGCCTCAATTTATGAATGAAGTTGAATGGGCACATAAAAAAGTAACAGATTTTGAATTTACCCATACAATGCACGAGCGTAAGGCAAAATTTCTTGAAAATATTGACGCCTTAATTGCTCTTCCTGGAGGAACTGGAACTTTAGAAGAATTATTAGAAGCCATCACTTTAAAAAGGTTGGGACAATTTACCAAACCAATCATCATATTAAATACAAATGGCTATTACGATCCTTTAAAAATGATGCTGGAACGTTGTGTTTCTGAAAATTTTTTAAGACCGATACATGCTGAGATGTGGGCTTTTGTTCAACAACCTGAGGAAGTAATCACCGCTATTAATCAATCTATGCAATGGGATAAAAACGCCATTTCTTTTGCAGCAATATAACAAATAAATATGACTAAGCCCCGTTTGACCTTTTCCCAGATAATTAATATGAATGTGGGATTTTTTGGCATACAATATAGTTTTGGTCTTCAGCAAAGTGCCGTAAACCCTATTTATGATATGTTAGGTGCCCAGCCTGACCAAATTCCTTTATTAAACCTGGCAGGACCAATGACAGGTTTATTGATTCAGCCAATCATAGGTGCTTTAAGTGATAAAACCTGGCACCCAAGATATGGAAGAAGGAAGCCCTATTTCTTTATTGGCGCCATTTTATGCAGTCTGTGCTTATTTGTCTATCCCTTCAGCAGTACCTTATGGATGGCAGCTGGATTACTATGGATTTTAGATGCTGCCAACAATACAGCCATGGAACCATACAGGGCTTTTATTGCAGACAAGCTGCCAGAAGAACAATACGGAACTGGATTTCTTTCACAAAGTTTTTTCACAGGATTAGGTATTACCTTAGCCAATATCTCCCTGTTTATTTTCCAGCTTTATATTCCTGGCCGCTCAGGATCTTTACCGAATTGGGTATATGCCTCCTTTTTCCTTGGAACGATATGTTCTATTGGTTCTGTTGCATGGAGCATGTATAAAACAGCTGAAATTCCTCCATCAGAGGAAGAACTAGCCTGGATAAAGCGTAAAAATGAAGGAATGCCACATCCAGTAATTCAATTTTTTCTTTCCATCATTACCACATTATTTGCTTTCATCATCATAATTATCTTATTAATTCCATACTTATTTTATCCCAACTTATTGCGAAATACCATTCAAAAAACAGAGAAAAACAAATTTTTGCGTATATTATTTGCTCAAAATTTAGAAATCATTGAAGCTATTTTCGTCATGCCAACTGTAATGTGGAAATTAGCTTTAATTTATCTGTTTCAATGGTATGCTTTGTTTTGTTATTGGCAAAATGCTGCAAAAAGTATTGCCCAATCTGTATGGAACACCACTCCCTCCCTTAATAAAGTGTTGTTTGAGGAAGCAGTAGGATGGACAGGATTGGTTAATGGATGGTACAATATAGTTACCTTTTTATCAGCTTTTGGTTTAGTTGGCTTGGCACAGAAATATGGCCCAAAACAAGTACACTTTATTTGTTTATTACTGGCAGGCGGAGGTCTTTTATTTTTCCCGTTTATAGAAAACAAATACCTTCTTTTTGCACCCATGACTGGATTTGGTATTGCCTGGGCCAGCATGATGGGTGTTCCCTATTTATTGGTAGTGAATGATATTCCTAAAGAAAGGTATGGTGTTTACATGGGTATCATCAACATGATGATTGTCATTCCCATGATATTTCAAACCCTGACTTTCGGATTTATTTCAAAAAACTTTTTGAATAATGATCCGGGGAAAGCCATTTTATTTGCTGGCGTATTATTAATTTTTGCGGCATTAGCCACTTTAAGGATTCAAAATACGCAAAAAGGATAGGAACTTTAGTTCACCTCACGAGGATAATTTTTCCATTTATAACCAGGTACTCCTTAATTATAATTATTACGGTTCATATTGAATCGTGATAATTAATCTATAGAGATAGTGCGTTCCAAATATTTTATTTATATGTTTCCTATTTATCAAACTTTATCTTTTTCATTCGTAAAAAAAGACCTCATTTAATATTTCTTAATAAAAACTATTCGTACTTTGTAGGTAAAGGATAAATCAACTAAAAAATGAGTGAAAAATGGAATCGCCGCGCTTTCTTGCGTGGAGCAGCTGCCACTGGAGCAGCATTAACTTTAGGAGGTGTTGTAAATGCTTCTACAACGGGAGATGTATCGGAAGAGTCAAAAATAAGGAATAGCATAAAAAGCGAAGCAAATCCCTTGCGCATTGGTTTTATTGGGGTGGGTTTGCGAGGTCAGGGACATTTAAGTCTTGCCTTAGACAGGAAAGATTGCGTGGTTACAGCTATTGCCGATATTGATCCTGATATGATTAAGCGATCTAAAGCAATCATTGAAAAAAAAGGTGGAAAAGCGGTAGAAGTTTATGACAAGGGGGAATATGATTATTTGAATATGTTAAAAAAAGCTCCCTTAGATGCTGTCATTATTGCAACGCCCTGGGAATGGCATTCGAAAATGGCTATAGCTTCCATGAAGGCAGGTAAATATACAGGCGTCGAAGTGTGTGGTGCCTTTTCTGTAGAGGAATGTTGGGAAATGGTTCATGTTCATGAGGAAACCGGCAGCCATCTTTTTTTCCTGGAGAATGTTTGCTATCGTCGCGATGTAATGGCCGTGTTAAATATGGTTCGTCAGGGTATGTTTGGCGATTTAATTCACCTTGAAGGTGGGTATCAGCATGACTTGAGGAATGTAAAATTCAACGCAGCAACTGCACCTTATGATGGCGTAGAATTTGGTAAAAATTCCTTTAGTGAAGCTAAATGGAGAACGCAGCATTCTGTCAATAGAAATGGCGATTTATATCCAACCCATGGCGTAGGGCCTGTTGCCAACTATCTGAATATAAATCGCGGAAACAGATTCCTTTATTTAACCTCTATTGCCTCCAAAGCGAAAGGATTGCACGATCATGTTGTCAATCACCCGAAAGGCGGTGAAAATCATCCGAATGCCAAAGTTGAATTTGCTTTAGGAGATGTCGTTACCACGTTGATAAAAGCGGCTAATGGCGAAACCGTTACCTTATACCACGACACCAATCTACCTCGTCCCTATTCCTTAGGATTCAGAGTTCAAGGAACCAAAGGAATATGGATGGATGTCAACAAGTCACTTTATATTGAGGGAGTCAGTCCGAAGCCTCATCAATGGGATGTTGCGGAGGAATATTTAGCGAAATACGACCATCCTCTTTGGAAAAAATACGAAACACAAGCTACTGGTGCCGGACATGGTGGCATGGATTTTTTCCTTCTACATGCTTTTGTAGAAGCGGCTAAAACGAACGAACCTGCTCCAATTGATGTGTACGATGCAGCAGTTTGGATGGCCATAACTCCTCTTTCTGAACAATCGATTGCGGCGGGCAGTGCACCTCAGCCATTTCCCGATTTTACCCGTGGTGCATGGATGAAACGCCCTGTTGTATTTGCATTAGGCGATCAATATTAATTGCTCCTTTTATCTTTGAGCCAAGTGGAAAAGGTTTTTTCAACCTTTTCCACTTTGGGTTTAGAAACATTCAAAATATAAGGTTGGTAAGGATTTTGAGGGTAATAATTCTGGTGATATTCTTCAGCCACCCAAAATTCTTTAGCTTCTGACACTTGCGTTACAATAGGTGACAAGAAAAGTTTAGTTGCAGTAAGTTCATTAATATATTTGTCTGCAGCCTGTTTTTGGGTTAATCCATGATAAAATATAGCAGAGCGATAACTTTCACCTCTATCGGGCCCTTGTCTGTTTAGCGTAGTTGGATCATGCGCTACAAAAAATACTTTTAATAAGTTTTCAAAAGATATGATGGCAGGGTCGAAATAAATATTTACCGCTTCAGCATGACCAGTGTTTTCCGCACACACTTCCTCATAAGTTGGATAATCCAGGGAACCTCCTGTATATCCACTAATTACGGCCACCACGCCATTTAGTCTGTCGAATGAAGCTTCAGTACACCAAAAGCAACCTCCAGCAAACGTTGCTACACTCAGATTATCCAGATTTTTGCCTTTTATATAATCACTGATTCTCATTACGCCTGTGGGAGATTTTTCTCTTTGTTTGTCCTTTTTACCCACATTTTGAGCACAACTGTTAAAAGAAATTAAAAAAACACCGAAAAGCAGAAGCAATGATTTTTTCATATTAATATTTTTATCTTTAAACAAAAATAATAGACTGCGGTTCACGGTAAAAAAATCTTGGGGAAATGAAAATAGTTTCCAGTAATCCGGAAGAATATATATCATTGATTCCTATTGAAAAAAGAGAATCATTTATTACATTGAGAGAAACCATTCTTCAGCATATACCTGAAGGATTCGAGGAATGCATTAATTATGACATGATCGGTTACGTCGTTCCAAAATCAATGTATACCCCTGGATATCACTCTACCCCTGAATTACCTCTACCTTTTTTAAATATTGGCATTCAGAAAAATTTTATTGGTTTTTATCATTTTGGCCTATATGCTGACCCATTATTACTTCAGTGGTTTCAGGCAGAATATCCAAAACACGTAACATCCAAATTAGATATGGGCAAAAGTTGCGTACGATTAAAAAAACAGATACCTTATGAACTCATAGGAGAACTCATCCAAAAAATGAGCCCTTTGGATTGGATTAATCTCTATGAAAAAACTGTAAAAAGATAACATGGAATACCATATCCTAAATGGGATGTGTTTATATGATAATTTCCCAGACCATATAAAAGGTGAAAGAATTGTTATGCATGAAGCCCTTTTACAAGGACCATTGGGAGGGGATCTGCCTCTAAATGAATTTTGGAAAATGCGGGCAAATCACTGGAAAGTTCCTTTAAAAGATTACAAAGAAAAAGTCGTTACGCCACTCAACAAACTTATTTTGGCAAAAAAAGAAGATACCTTGTTTTTTTGGTTTGGAACTGATTTATTTTGCCAAATAAATTTTTGGTTTTTGCTTCATTATATTCATCTGCACAAAATATCTCCAAGTATAGGTATTATTTATCCGCCAAAAGAAATTGTCGAGGACAGTTATGGCCATTATCCATCTACTTTTTTAGCAAAAAAGCAATTTAAGCCTGTTTTTTTGAATGAGAAGGAAATTAATATAGCAATAATTTTATGGGATCTTTGTAAAAATGGCGATATTGAAGGTTTAAGAAAATTAAAGTTGGACAAAAGTGAGGCATTTCCAGAAATGATGGAATCTATTAAGTTTTGGATTGATTTATTCCCGGAAGATGGATTAGGGATAGCATCCCGTAAAGTTGAAGCTTTAATGAATCAGGGGATTCTTGATTTTAAGGAATTATTTAAGGCTTTTTCTAAATTTTTTCCCACTTTAGGCATGGGTGACAACCAGGTATATGAATATTATCAAACCTATTTAAAAAAACTAAACAACGAAAAATGAATTATTCCCAAGCATTCCAGTTAGTCAATTTACTTGCCTTATTGACCTGGTTATTTCTGATTTTTTTACCTCGTATGAAGTATACTAAAAGAATCGCATTTGGATTTACCATATTCATCTTATCTATAGTGTACTCATGGATGGTATTTTCAACCTTTCAGATGGACGATTTCAAAGAATTCAGCAGTTTACAAGGATTGATGTCTCTGTTTCAAAAGGAACAAGCCGTTTTATTGGGATGGATTCACTATTTAGCCTTTGATCTCATGGCAGGACTTTACATTTTAGACAATGGACAAAAGTCAAACATCAAACATTTACTATTAGTTCCTTGCTTAGGATTTACTTTCATGTTTGGACCTGCTGGCTTGCTGATGTACCGAATCATCCGGTATTTTCACCAAAAGAATCTGCTGGATTATTAATTATTTTCCGGATTTACGTTGAGGATAAAGCCAGTGTTATGAACATTAAGCAGTTTAATGTTTTGATCTTCTGCTAAATATTTACGTAGGCGAGAAACGAATACATCCATACTTTTTCTTGAAAAATAGTCATCATTTCCCCAAATTTCATTTAACAAAAGGGATCTTTCCACTACTTGATTTAGCTTTTGGCACAACATGAGTAAAAGTTTTGACTCCATGGCAGTTAATCTTCTCTCCTCATTTTGGGAAGAGAGGATTCTTGTATTTTTATTAAAATGATAATTCCCCAAAGCAATATGATTGGTAACGGAATCAGATTCTTTACTTGTTCTATTTAAAATTGCCTTTATTCTCATGACGAGTTCTTCCTCATCGATAGGTTTTTTGATATAATCCTCAGCTCCTAAATTAAATCCCTTTAACACATCAATTTTCAAAACTCTGGCCGTCAGGAATAAAAAAGGGATGGTTGGATAATCTTTTTTAATCCACTGAGCCAATTGAAAACCATCTAAATCTGGAAGGCCAACATCCAGAATAACCAGATCAGGCTTATTATTTTTCAAAAAAATCATCGCCTCATTTGCAGATTTCACCCAATCCATTTGAAAATACTTCATGGTCAGGTACTCCTTTAGCATATATCCTAAATTTTCATTGTCCTCAACCAATAAGACCTTAGCATTCATGTAATTTAGTCTTTTGTTAAAGGTAAAACGACAGTAAATTTACTCCCCTTGCCATATTCAGAATACAAAAATAATTTTCCTCGATGAAGGTTAATAATCTTCTTACAATAACTTAATCCAAGGCCGTAACCTTGGACATTTACCTGTTGTTTAATTCTGTAAAACGGTTTAAAAATTAATTTTTGAAATTTATTTTCAATGCCCCAGCCATCATCTGATATTTCAATAAAGACCTCATCGTTTACATATTTGACAATAAGATTAATGTTTACATTTCCTGTTTTAAATTTTTTGGCATTTTCCAGTAAGTTTAAAAAAACATTATAGATATAATGTTTGTCTGCCAATATGAATCGAACAGATTTCTCCATAAGATGAGAAAAAAAGACGGTATTATCCTGACTTATCTGGGTAGAAAAGTCTTTAATTAAATCTTTAAAAAGGTTAGGAATATCTATTTTAACTTTATCTACATCGGGAAGTGATTTATCGGCGACCACCATTTCCAGTATTCTTTCAATTTGAATTTTAAGTTTATTATTTTCCGACTTAATTATTTCGATCGCCTCGGAGGCTTTCTCGTTATGTTGATGATTTTCCAATATTTTAGAAGCTATGGAGATAGTAAAAACGGGCGTTTTTAATTCATGTGTCAGAAAATTATAAAAATCTTGTTTTGATTTTGCCTGAAATTGCACTTTTTCATAGACCACGAAAGCGCCAATTCCACCAGCGAACAAAAGAAAGGTAAATATCAAAGCGGGTAAATAAATATTTTTTGATTCCACAAGAAAATATTGAATCAAATTTTTATTCTGCAGATAAAGACTTAGTGGGCAGTTACACTGATAAGGCAAGAATCCATCGAGAGGTATATAAAAATCAGGAAAGTTATTGGGCAGATAGTTTTTCGAACCCATAATAAAAGAATTTTCCTTTGTGTTATAGATAGCGAAAGCCAAATCGACTTTAATCCCAACTTTTTCAAATCTTTTTTTCAGAAAAGCATCCAATTGATCAGTTGCTGCTCTTGCATGAATCAAATTAGGTTTATGATTTTGGGTTTTTTCCTTAAAACTGGAAGCTATAAGAGAAGTTAAAGGAGTTTCCAGATAGAGGTATTTACCTATCAGACCGAGCGTTTCAGTTATTTGGATTGCATACTTTGTATTGGCCAATTGCAGGCTTAAAATAAAAAACCGATATTGTACCAGACCCAGGCCAATCAAGCTAAATAAAATCAAACCAAAATAAATACGTTTCAATAGATTACATCTTTAATTAGCAAAAGGAAAAACCAGGAACTAAAATAATACAAAAGCATCATAGCCACTAAACATTAACTTTTCATTCGCTTTTAATCGTCTTTCATTCGCCCAAACAGAAATAAAAATTAGCGACCTTTGCTTTACTAAAATTACTTAAAAAAAATGAAACTAGTATTAACATTCATCTTTATGATTAGCCTCAGCATTTTCTCCCTTAATGGTCAGGGGTGTGTTGCCATACGGGGAGTTGGTTCCTGTTTAAACCCAAACAGCCATGCGGAAACGGTGCTAAAAGGAGCATGGACTATTTCAGGAGATTTTCGATATTTCAAATCTTTTCGTCATTTTCGTGGCTTAGAGGAAGAGGCAGACAGGGTAGCCAACGGAACAGAAGTTATCAACCATGCCAGTATTTTAAATATGGGTATTCAATATGGATTAACGGAAAGGCTTTTCTTAACCAGTGACATCCCTTATGTCATAAATACGAGATCTTCTTTATATGAACATGGTCGAAAAGAGCGAAGAACCACGTTTTCAAGAGGTATCGGAGATCTTAGACTGGGACTGGGATATTGGTTAGTTGCTCCTGGAAGAAAAAAGCACGCATTAGCAGCGGGTTTCTCTTTAAAATTACCCACTGGAAATTATCAGGCTTTAGATATATTTTATAATGTGGGGGTCAACGGTGGTTCAGAAATTCGTCCTGTGGATCAATCTATTCAACCTGGTGATGGAGGATTTGGCATTTCAATGGATTTTCAATATTACCAGGCAATAACTTCAGGTATTACCGGCTATTTAACAGGATATTATCTTGCAAATCCAAGAGAAACGAATGGCGTTAGAACTTTTAGAGAAACCTTAAGCCCTGTATTAAAAAATGAATCCATCATGTCAGTATCTGATCAGTATAGTTTTAGAGCGGGACTTATGACAGGAAGCAACAGCAAAGGAATTTCGGGAATAATAGGAGCGAGGTATGAAGGCGTTCCAGTCAATGATATTATTGGTGGAAGTTTAGGATTTAGGAGACCTGGGAGTATTTTATCCGTTGAACCAGGTATAAGTTATATGAAAGGCAATACAAACCTACAATTAAGTGTACCTATTGCTGTCAGGAGAAACAGACCCCAAAGCGTTACAGATATAGAAACATCTAAACAAACGGGACAATTTAGAAATGGAGATGCTGCCTTTGCAGATTATCTCATCAACCTTAGATATTCCCTACAAATAAGTAAAAAGAAATAAATCGTTGTTAAAGTATTTGTTGCCCTCCATCGCAAAAGATCATTCCAAAACAGTCTTTTGCTTTGGAGGACAACTTTTTTATTTTACTTTAATTCAGCCAGTAATAATTTAATGGCCTCCTCTAATTGCTGATCTTTACCTATTGAAACTTTTTCATAGTCATTCCATACAGTAACATCTGGATAAGTTTGAGCATTTTCGAGATATTTCCCGTTCATACCTTTAACACCCAAGGAAGGCACCCCCCAACGAATCGAATTATCTTGCAATACTTCCCATCCAGCAAAAGTACAAGTACCGGGAATAGGTTGACCCACTAATTTACCCAGATTAAGGTCTTTAATCATATAGGCATAACAATGGCCATCTGAGTAATTAGCTTCATTTGCCAGGGAGATAATAGGTTTTGTCCATCTAAAATTAGGTTCAAAACCAGCACTTCTATTGTCAACGGCATAGTCCATAAATTTTTTCCCAGAAAAGAAGGTAGCCAAATCTGCAACCAGGTCTCCTCCCCCATTAAAACGGGTATCAACAACGAGGCCATTTTTATTAAAAAACTTACCCATTGTTTCCTCGAAAACAGATCTATAAGCACCGTCGCTCATTCCTGGAATATGAATATAACCTAATTTTCCACCTGACAACCTATCTACTTCGTCTTGATTTCTTTTCACCCATCTTTTGTACAGCAGGCGACTTTCATCGGACGGACTCATTGGCTGGATGACTAATTCTCTTGATTTTCCTGAATCCTGTAATGTGATGAGCACATTTTTGCCTGCTTTCCTATTTAGAAAAGCCGCCAAATCCTGTTCTTTATTGAAGAGAAGTCCATCAATACTTGTAATAATTGCCCCGGGAGACACTTTTAGCGAAGCTTTATCGAGAGGCCCTCCAACAATTATTTCCTTGATTTTCCAACCATTCCCTTCAAAAGAAAGATCAAAAAAAGCACCTAAAGAAGCAGTTTCATCATCTTGCGGATTAGAGGTAGAAAATCTGGCTCCACTATGCGAAATATTTAATTCGCCCAATAATTCTGATAGTAGTTCGGCGAATTCATGTCCATTAGAAACATGAGGAAGATATTTTAAATAATCTGTTTTATATTCATTCCAAGGCACGCCATGAAAAGACTGGGTATAAAAGGTACGCTCTGTTTTGGAACAAACATGGTGAAACATAGCTAAGCGTTCGGCGGCAACATTTAGCATCATTTCACCCTGAATAGAAATTGATTCTTGTTTACCTGATTCAGGATTAATTTTACTAATTGAACCTGAAGCATTTAAGAAAATATTTTTATAATCTTTATCCCAAACTAAATTTCCACCTGAGGCATTTATATTGGCAATAATTTTCGATTCTTTAGTTCTCAGGTTAAGAGACCAAAGATTAAAGCCCTTTTCATATCTGGCCATATAGTAAAGCGTTTCCCCGTCTTTACTTACTACAGCATCAGAAATTGAAGTTGAGTTCAATGTCCATTTAACCTTTCGGGCATCTATATTAACCCAATCGATTTGGATAGTATTCAACGAATCTTTTTTTGCTGTAGAATCTTTTTTTATTTTTTTATCTGCCATTTCCTTAGCAAGTGCAAATTCCTCTTTAGACAAACTATATTTATCGAAAGCCTCTTTCGTCAAATAAAGTGCATAAATATCTAACTGGCTATTACCACTTTGAGCGACAGATTTAAGGCCATCTCTATTACTAAACCAAAAAATAGCTTCCCCGGCGAGTGCCCATTTAGCATTAGAGTCTTGAAAGCCACTTTCTGTCATATTGATAGGCTTTGATTTTCCGTCGGCAGCAACCAGACCAATTTCACCAACAGCAGAGCCAGGCACACTATAATCAAAGATAAGCCATTTGTTATCGGGGCTCCAGGCAAAATACTGATCATTTTCACCCATGGCAAAGAGATGATCCTGTCCTAAGATTGTTCTAAACTGTCCATTTTCCTTATTCCAAATTTTCAAAGTCATTCTATTTTCAATAAATGCAAGTTCTTTACCGTCTGGGGAAAATAGAGGTTGGTAACAATTATTTGGATTAACGAATAATAATTTTTCCGAAAGCAAGGTAGAGGAAGAAAAATAAAGTTCCTCTGTTCTAACTCTTGAAGTTTGAAAAATCTGCCATTTATTACCTCTTTCAGAAGCATAAACGAGTGATTTTCCATCCGGAGAGAAGCTTACAGAAACTTCTTGTTCGGGTGTTTTTGTAATTTGTTTAGTCATGCCTCCATCAACTGAAGACACAAAAACCTCTCCTCTATGAATGTAGGCAACTTCTTTTGCATCGGGCGAAACGGCTAAACCGCGAGCTCCACCTTTTACGGAAAGAATTTGCTCATTATTTTTTCTATTTTCATTAGAAATTTTAATGTCTACTAATTTTGGAGCGCCACCATCATTCGATGTATAAATACTGCCATCATAACCAAAACAAAGGATACCTGTATTTGATTGCGATAGGAATCGAACAGGGTGCTTGGTAAACCTGGTAACTTGATCTATTTTTGAAGGGTTATCCAAATTTAATTTGCATACATTAAAAGTTCCAAACTGTTCACTCAGATAAAAAACGGATTTACCATCTGTTGAAAAGACAGGATTTCTATCTTCCCCTGGGAAGGAAGTTAATTTAGTATGTTTATTTGATGTTTGGTTAAAAAGCCATAAATCTCTGGCAATAGCAGAAACATGATGTTTTCTCCAAATATTTTCTCCCCCTTTTTTATCGTGATAAACCCAGAGGTTTCCATTTTTATGAATAGAAATATCTTCAGCAGGTGTTGTTAAGACCATTTGAACCTGCCCCCCATTGATTGGGACTTTATACACTTCAGGTTGAGAACTTGTTGGGAATTGGCGGTTTTCTGCAAAGTCATTTTGGGAAGATCCAAAGATGATATATTTATTATCTGCTGTAAATTCATAGGGATAATCGGGAGCAGAATGATAAGTAATTCTTTTAGGTGTTCCCCCATTTACAGAAATAGAAAAAATATCAAAATTTCCGTATCTATCTGATGAAAAAGCAATTGATTTGCTATCATTAGACCAAACTGGCATAAAGTCATGGGCTTCATGAAAAGTAAGAGGCACCGCTTCACCACCAGAGGCAGGAACAAGCCAAAGATCTCCTTTATAGGTAAATACAATTGAATTTCCATCGGGAGAAATGGCTGGGTATCTCAACCACGAGGGATTATTCTGTCCCAGAGAAGTGAACCAAAGAGAGCAAAAAACAAAGAAAGCAGGAAAGAATTTCATACAATTTGACGTTTATCTGAACAATAATGAGATAAAGTTACTTATTTAAATAAACCCTTATCCACATAGGAAATAATTACATCGAAAAAAGTTACATTTATGATTATGAAATGGATAGCGACTTTTATTATTATTTTCATTTATTCCATTGGTTTCAGTCAAAAGTTGATTGTTTCTGATGAAATCCCTTTACGCAGCGAAGTAAAATATGATATACTAGGAGAGATAAAGGGAAACTCATTGATGATGAGCACCGTTGGGCTCAAATATGAGGTTATGGGTTTCGATGAACAGATGAGAAATTCCTGGACAAAAGAGCTAAATTTTGAAAAAAAGCAAATCAGTATACTTGGCTACAACGTTAGAGAAAATGATTTCACCCTCATTTATCAGGTAAGACAACAAGGAGACACCTATATCCGTGCCAGCAAATACGATGCGTCTGCCAATTTAAAAGACACGAGCACCCTACTTAATATGGGATTTGTTGTATTTTTTCCGGAATATGAGATGGTTTTATCTGAAGATAAAAACAAGGTTTTATTTTATGCTATTGATAAAGGCAACGAATTACATGCTTTTGTACTCGACAATCAATCTATGGAGTTACTCTGGGAGAAAAGAATTGTTATTGACAATTATAGTAATTTTGAAAACCCTATTTCTGTTTCTATTGATAATGAAGGAAATATGTATTCTTTCATACAAGAAAGTGTTTATAAGCAGCGAAGAGAGGAAGGTCATTTTAGATTAATTATATATGGTAAAGGACAATCAGGACCTCGAATATCAACCATTCATTTAGGTGAAAAAATAGTCTATGATGCGCGGTTTATTTTTGATAATATAAATAAAAAATTAATCGCATCCGGCTTCTACTATAATAGAAATCCAGAAAAGGCAGAAGGATATTTTTTAGTAAATCTAAGTCAGGAGGGAAATTTAGAGAGAGCAAAGCTTCAGCCATTTAATGACCGATTTGTATCTGATTTGGAGGGTAAAGAATCCCGAAGTAATAAAGGCGTCATGAACATCAGTATTTCAGACCTTATATTAAGGCGAGATGGTGGAATATTGATTCTTGGTGAAGAGTCTCAGGACATGGAAAGGAGAATAAGTAATATGAACCGAATGATGTATGATAATTTTAGTCGAAGCATTGTAGATTATTATTACAACGATATTTTTATCATAGCTATCAATCCAGGAGGAGAATTCCACTGGCAATCGGTACTTTACAAGAAACAATATTCCCAGGACGACTTGGGTGCCTTTTCGTCCTTTTTTATATTCAGGACCCCTGAAAAATTACATTTACTATTCAATGATGAGATCAAATATGAAAATACCGTCAGCGAATATTTATTAAGAGGAGATGGAAAATCGGAGCGTAAAAGTATTTTAAGCACAGAGAATCAAAAAATAAGACTTCGATTTAAAGATGCTATGCAGGTTAGTGCCAATAGAATTATTATACCCAGTGAGCGAAGAGGAAGACTTCGATTAGCCAGATTAGAATTTTAATTTATTACCCAAACAAATAAAAGATGCTTAACGAGAAGCAAATCATTGAAGCTGCCTGGGATAACAGGGAGCTTTTAAAAGAAAACAGTACCAAGGAAGCTATTTTTTCTGTTATCGAGCAATTAGATAAAGGAAAATTGCGTGTGGCGGAGCCCAGTGAAACAGGAGAATGGCAAGTTAATGAATGGATTAAAAAAGCAGTGGTTCTTTATTTTCCCATTAGTGAGATGGAAACCATTGAGATTGGCCCTTTTGAATTTCATGACAAAATACCCTTAAAAAGAGGTTATGCCGCTCAGGGAGTTCGTGTAGTCCCTCATGCTATAGCCAGACATGGATCCTTTCTGGAGAAAGGAGTTATATTAATGCCCTCTTATGTAAATATAGGCGCCTGGGTCGGAAGCGGAACCATGGTTGATACCTGGGCGACGGTTGGTTCATGTGCCCAAATAGGCAGAAATGTTCATTTAAGCGGTGGTGTTGGTATCGGTGGCGTATTGGAACCCCTTCAGGCAACACCAACAATTATTGAAGACGATTGCTTTATAGGCTCGCGCTGTATAGTTGTTGAGGGGGTGAGAGTTGGAAAAGAAGCCGTTTTAGGTGCAAATGTTGTTTTAACAAAAAGCACACACATTATAGACGTAACCGGTTCGGAACCAATAACCCATAAAGGATTTGTACCCCCGGGGTCTGTGGTAATTCCTGGTAGTTATACCAAATCATTTCCTGCGGGACAATATCAGGTGCCAGCAGCTTTAATCATTGGTAAACGAAAAGAATCTACCGATAAGAAAGTATCCTTAAATGATGCTTTAAGGGATCATAATGTAGCCGTTTAATTTTCACTTCATGAAATTTTTAATCGTTGGACTTGGTAACAAGGGAGCCGAGTATGCAGAAACAAGGCATAATATTGGTTTTAAAGTCGTGGATGAATTAGCAAAAGAGGTCGGCGTTTCATTTCAAAATGAAACGCTGGCTCACATTGCCAGAATAAAATACAAAGGGAAGCAGCTCATTTTAATTAAGCCAACTACTTATATGAATTTGAGTGGGAAGGCTGTTAACTATTGGATGCAAAAAGAAAAAATTGAAAAAGCTAATTTACTTGTCATATTAGATGATTTAAATTTTGATTTTGGAACGGTCAGATTAAAACCCAGAGGAAGTGATGGCGGGCATAATGGCTTGAAGGATATTCAAGGCATTCTTAACACCACGGAATATCCGCGATTAAGGATTGGTATAAGTCGACCTGACCAAAAGGGAGTTCAGGTTGATTATGTGCTTGGAGAATGGAGTGACGAAGAAAAAAAGACCTTAGACTCCATTATAACAAAAAGTTGTGAAGCAACCAAAAAGTTCGTGTCCCTTGGCATTAGTCTGGCAATGAATGAAGTAAACAAATAGCTTACTTTTTACATAAGGATAACAGATCCTGAATAGCACCAGAAAGTAAATCTTCCCCAAGATTTGGTTTATAAGTTGGCAAGCCAATCGTTTTTTCTGCTTTATTTATGGTATCCGCCAACATAAATTGATCTTGAGAAACAGTAACTCCTCTATTTGCCTCATGCAATTGATCTGCTAAATAGATTTGTTCCGTTTGACCTGGAGTAGGTATAAAAATTGCTTTTTTCCCAAAAAATGCAAGATCCATTAAGGTACTATATCCTGCTCTGCATAGCACTATATCACTATTTGCAATTAATTTAGACAGTTCATCTGCTTGCATATAAGGAAATATATGAAGATTTCCGTCTTTGGTAGCTGGAAAATCAGCTTTATTAGGAAGACCTTGAACAAGAGCAAAATTTCCATCTATATCGCCCACCTGATTTCTAATTTTAGATTCCAGATAAGTACGCTGAGGCTCTGGTCCAGAAAGTAAGAACAGCACCTTATAAAATGGATTTGTATTGATTTCTTGCGGGAATAACCTACTTAATGGCCCTATGAACCTGCCATTATGTATAGCTGGATGGGCTAATTTACCAGCCAGGGAGGAAGACGCTTCGGGCATATCGGGAATCCAGCAAACATTGAATTGATTTATAAGGTGCTGGACATATTTCTGGACACTTTTTTCAACGGAGGGTAGAGGAACAATAGGATAAACCTGATGTGTAATCAAAATGGAAGGAATATCAGGATGAAAGCAACCGTAACGATTATCAGAAATGACAGCCTTTATTCTATTTTTCCTCAAAAGTAATTTCACCATTTGTTGTTCCTTAACAAAAGTTGAAAGAAGTTGAGGTAATTTTAGTGCAACATTCCAAAGCATATTTTCTTTTGGATACCGCATGTTATAGGCTGGAAATTCAACAAAAGGCAGATTAGGAAATTCCAGTCGCAATACTTTAAGAGAATCCCCGCAACCGCCAAGAAGAACGGGTTGGTTTAGAGATAATAGCGATCTGATAATGGGAATACAACGGGTAGCATGACCCAAACCCCAATCTAAAGGAGTTACTAAAATGGCTGGTTCCTTGTATTCAGAAAATAGATTATTTTCTAATTCCGCATTATTTTTATGAAATACTGTCATTGGCTAAACAAATTTGAACTTTCCAAGGGACAAAGTTGAAGGCTATTTATTAACTTGTTGTTAATATGTTATTAAATTAAGTTTAAGAGATGAAAAAACCCGCAATAAATTTTGTAATAATCCTACTTATTATAATTAGTGTACTTATAAGTTCCTGTAAAACAGGATGTGGATGTCCTATGAACTGAGGTGGAATCAGGAATTCAGTCTAATTTGATCATTATTCTCATCAAAGAATTTATATCCTGAGATATGTTGTTCATTAGAGGGAGTGATCCTAATCCACTTTAAATGGTGGAGGGACCATTTGATTTGTCTACTTACAAGGCCTTTTTTAAGATAAGCATCAATGTAGGGATGAGTAACTATGGTAATTTTGGCAGATGGTCTGGATTGAAAAATAAAATTTAGATCTCTTTCAATATCATCTACGATTAGAATAGAAGGATTTATTTTACCGGTACCATTACAAGAAGGACAAACTTCCGTCGTATCAATTTTAACTTCAGGACGAACACGTTGGCGTGTAATTTGCATCAGCCCAAATTTGCTTAAGGGCAAAATGGTATGTTGCGCTCTATCTTTTTTCATTGCTGTGCGCATAACGCTTAGCAAGTCTTTTTTATACTCCGCATTTTTCATGTCGATAAAATCGACAATAATAATTCCACCAATATCTCTTAAACGCAATTGCCTTGCTATTTCAGCTGCGGCTTCCGCATTAACTCTCATAATAGCCTCATCAGCATTTTGGGAGCTCATTTTATGGCCACTGTTTACATCTATAACGTGCATTGCCTCTGTATGCTCTATCACCAGATAGGCACCACTGGGAAGGGATGCAGTTTTTCCAAAGGAAGATTTAATTTGTTTAATAATGCCCATTGATTCAAAAACGGGACTATTACCTTTATAAAGCTGAACGATACCAACCTGATCTGGAGCAATGGTAGCTAAATAATTTCGAATACTTTGATAAAGATCTTTATCGTCGACCAAAATTTTATTAAAAGAGTCGCTGAGCAGATCTCTTAGGATACTTGAAGTTTTATCAAGTTCGCTAAGTAATTTCATTGGTGCGGCACCTTTATGTAGGGAAGAGAACAAATCATTCCATTTTTCCATCATAAAACCTAATTCCTCATGTAGATCAGCCACCAATTTACCTTCGGCTGCAGTTCGAACAATAATACCAAAATTTTTAGGTTTTATACTTTCGATTAAAAGTTTGAGTCTTTTTCTTTCCTCATTATTGGCAATTTTTTTAGAAACAGCAACAATATCAGAAAAAGGCGTTAGAACAAGGAACCTGCCTGGTATAGTAACTTCACAACTCAGACGTGGACCTTTAGTAGAGATCGGTTCTTTCAGCACCTGAACAAGGATCAGATCACGTTTAGCCAACACCTGATCGATTCTTCCTGTTTTCAAAATTTCAGGATCCAGGACAAAATTATCTAAGCTTGGGGTATTTTGGCTTCCGTTAACGGCATTTTGGGTAAATCTGGTTAAAGATTTAAGTTTGGGACCTAAGTCAGTATAATGCAAAAAAGCATCCTTATTATGACCTATTTCAATAAAAGCAGCATTTAAGCCAGGCATTAATTTTTTCACACTCCCTAAGAAAATGTCACCTACAGAAAAGTTATTATTAACTTTCTGCGAATGAATTTCTACGAGATGTGCATTTTCAATTAAGGCAATTTCCACTTCTGTTGAAGTCGAGGAAATGACAAGTTCTTTTTCCACAAGAAAATAATTTAAAAGAAGGCAAGTGAAGGAATGTTCCTATACAAACAAGAAAAGGGTTATGATTAAGCGAATTATCTACAAACAAACGCAGACAATTCGCTCAATTAACCACTGATGGTAGCGGAAACACAATACATTCCCTAAAGCCCTTAAAGAAGGACTAAATACTATCTATTTTTCTTCTTATGACGATTTTTGCGTAATCTTTTCTTTCTTTTGTGAGAAGCAATTTTATGTCTTTTACGCTTTTTTCCACATGGCATAATATTCTTTTTTTAGAGTTTAAAAATTATTTTATTGAATTCCGACATTTCTCTGAGGCCATTGCAGCCAGATCAGATTTGGAAGTTTCAAGATAGGCCTTTTCAAGTAAGCAATAAATTTGAGGTTGAGCATTATCAAGTTCTAAAGATTTCTCTAATCTTTCAACTGCCTTTTCAAATTGACCGGTTTGAATAGCTAAGCGCCCCAAATGAAATAGGATTCTGGCATTATCCGGATAGGTATTATTTAAATCCAGCAACATTTTAACTCCTTTCATTGGATTGTCCTGTGGGGGCACATCCGTTAAAATGAGCGCCAGATTCAATTTATTAGTCCAATCTTCCGGAGCCAGAGATACGGCATTTTCAAAAGCGGTAACGGCATGAGCTGCTGCAAATTCTCTTACTTTAGCATTTTCTTTTTGGGGAATTGCCTGACCAAAAGTAGTACCAGCAATAGACCAAGATTCAGGAGAAGGAAACCACTCAGCTACCATTTCTGCATAAGCACCTGCTACAGCTGGATGGCCTAAGTCATACCATTTTGCAGATAGTTTTCTAGCAATTTCCGACTTTTTATTGATATCAGTATTTTTATCTAAATCCTTGTTTAGATTTTCAAGAAGAAGTAAATCTGAGGAACCAAGTTCTTTTTTTGCATACATTTCCAGCACTTCACGTGTAGTATTTTCGACTACCATGGATCTTGTTTTGGCAATTTCTTTAACATTGGCAGCTTTTGTTTCACAACCAATATACATTGTTAGGAGTAATAAGACCGAGGAAAACAAAACAAGATATTGAACTTTTTGCATAATGCTGGTAAAGGGATACTAAAAAATCATTAATCTTCACTTCCATCATCGGAAGGCAGAGAAGTTACATTACTTTTAACTTGTTCAACAAAGACCTTTGCTGGCTTGAATGCTGGAATGAAATGTTCGGGGATTTCAATAGCAACATTACGTTTAATATGTCTGCCTATTTTCTTAGCTCTTTTTTTGATAATAAAGCTACCAAAGCCGCGAATATAAACATTCTCACCTTCTGACAGTGACGTCTTAACTTCTTTAAAGAAAGCTTCCATTGCGACCAAAACATCTACTTTCGGAACGCCTGTTTTTTCAGAAACGGAAACTACCAAATCTGCTTTTCTCATTGATATATGTTGGTTTTGAAAGGATTGTGAATAAAATATTTTTTTAATCGAGAGGCAAATGTCGTGTTTATTTCCCAATTATTTAAGGAAAATTAATAATATTTTAAATAAAAATAAACTTTTAAACAAAATCACCCAAAATGCAATTAAGTAATGATCGAAATTTATTATTTCTTACCTTAGCTATCTCATTCAAGTGTTTAAAAAAGGCAAATTTTAGCGTATGTTATTATCTATGACTGGATTTGGTAGGTTAAAGTGTTCCTGGCAGAATAAAACCATTATCGTTGAAATTAGATCTCTAAATAGTAAATCTTTCGATTTACGAAATAAGACGCCACAGAATTACAGAAATAAAGAGGCAGATATCAGGAAAATACTAAATGAAAAATTCGAACGAGGCAAAATAGATTTGATTTTAGAAATTCAATCAGAATCTGATGAACCTCAAAATCTTATTAATAAAGTTCTTTTTGAAAAATATTACCGGGAATTAAACCAGCTTAAAAACGATTTAGGTATTGGGGATGTCGATTTTTTTCAATCCATTTTACGCTTACCTAACATTGTGGAAACGGGAGAAGAAGAATTTTCAGAAGAAGAATGGGAAAAGGTATTGCAAACAATATATGATTGTATTGAAGAATTAAATAGTTACCGGGAAAAAGAAGGCCAGTCGATTGAGACAGACATGAAACTTAGAATTCAACATATTCAAGAATTTCTTTCCAGCGTGCCATTTTTCGAACAGGAACGTATTCAGAGAGTAAAAGACAGATTAAGAGAAAACCTTGCTCTATATGAAGGTCGGGAAAAAGTAGATGAGAACAGGTTCGAACAAGAGATTATCTATTTTTTAGAAAAAATGGATATTACCGAAGAAAAACTTAGGCTTTCGCAAAATTGTACTTACTTTTTAGATGAATTATCAAAGCCAGAAAAATCAAAGGGGCGTAAGCTTGGGTTTATTTCTCAGGAAATAGGTCGTGAAATAAATACTCTTGGGGCGAAAGCTAACCATGCGGATATTCAAAAACTTGTTATTTCTATGAAGGACGAATTGGAAAAAATTAAAGAGCAGGTAGCAAATGTCCTTTGATCGCCAACCATTAAGTTCCTCAGGGCCAGTCATTATTATTACAGCCCCTTCTGGCTCAGGAAAAACCACCTTAGTTAAATATCTTTTATCTGTATTTCCTCCATTAAATTTTTCCATTTCTGCAACCACCAGAACGCAAAGGCCGATGGAAGAAAACGGAAAAGATTACCATTTCATGTCAGTGGATCATTTTTTTAAATTAAGAGATGAAGGATTATTAGTTGAATGGGAAGAAGTATATCCTGGCCAATATTATGGTACGCTATTTTCCGAACTTACAAAAATATGGGAAGGTGGAAATATTGTTTTGTTCGATGTAGATGTATTAGGAGCTATCGAATTGAAAAAAAAATTTAAAAATCATTCGCTATCTATTTTTATAAAAACACCTACCATAGAAATTTTGAGCGAAAGGCTCAGAAAAAGATCTACAGAAACAGCGGAAAGTCTTCAAAAGAGGCTATTAAAAGCGGAGCTTGAAATAAGCTATGCTCCCTCTTTTGACACTGTTATAATAAATGATAGTTTAATAGATGCGCAGAAACAGATAACAGACATAGTGAATCAATTTTTGACCCAGTTAAATATTACATGGAAACACGTTGCAACCAACCATTAGTAATCATCAGTGTTGATACCTTCTATCAGGAAAAATATTCAGCGCCCACAGAGGGAAAATATGTACATGCTTATAAAATAACCATTGAAAACAAAAGTGAATTTCCCATAAAACTGATTAAAAGATCATGGAAAATTATGGAAGGAAATGGATTAATCAAGAAAGTCAAAGGCGATGGCGTTTTAGGCCAACAGCCTGTAATCAAACCTTCAGGAACTTTTCAATATATAAGCTGGTCCTCTATGCAGAATAATTTTGGTAAAATGGAGGGAGTATATTACATGTTAAATACCTTAACGGATGAATATTTCAGTGTGAAAATACCTATGTTTTTGCTGGTTGCTCCAGATTTATTAAATTAAAAAAGCCGATGGAGCATATTACCATCGGCTTTTTTAATTTTTAAGCAAGAAAGAAAAAAGAATTTAGTTCTTTTTTGCTGCGTCTAAAATTCCTTTTAGAGGAACGTCAACTACTACCTCAGAACGACGGTTAACTGCTTTTCCAGCCTTGTCACCATTTGCCGATTTAGGCATTGATTCCCCACGGCCTACAGCAGCAACCTGGTTAGGATTTACGCCATTTTTAACTAATTCACGAACAATTGCAAGTGAACGCATAGTTGAAAGCTGCCAATTGTCTTGAAGAGCTGAACCAGGATTAACTTTAGCATTATCCGTGTGGCCTTCAATTAAAAGCTTCAAGTTTGGATTTTTCTTAACAGATTCAGCCAAACCTTTGATAGCATCACGTTCTGCACGATTCAATCTGTAAGAACCACTTTTGTAATTCACAGGATTTGTCATAACATAAAGACGACCATCTCTTTCTTCTAGTTTTAAACCACTTCCCTCATAAGAAGCAAACACACTATTAATTTCGGTTTTCACCTTTTCTAATTCTGCAGATGTCATATTCAGTTTTTCCTGAACTTTTGCAATCTGGCTTTTAGTGTTGTTCAATTCTGTTTTGATGGAACCGATTTCACCATTCATACGAGTCTTCTCAGACTCGAATTGAGCAGCAAGGGCATTCTTATCTTCTTCAAGCTTTTTAAGCTTATTTTGAGTGTCTGCCAAAGCTGCGTCTGATGCTGATTTGCCGGTTACTAAATCATCATATTTCTTTTTTGAAACACAAGACTGAAAAGATCCCAAAGCAAAAGCAACGATAAGCAGGTAAGTTAAAAAACGCATGTGATTACTATTTTAAAATTTCATAAATGCCAGACAAAACTCTCAGAAATTTACATCAATAAATCACTTAGAATTTTTTGTTCCAATGCAAAAGAAAGAATAATTATACAATTAAACAAGGATTTAACGCTATTTTAAATAAACTAAATTTAGTATTATCTCCTATCTCTTATTTTAAATTGATTAAAACCATTATATTTGATTTTATTATGGTTTTTTTTGACCTAAAATTTTTAACCTTAAGTATTGCCCGTTAAATGGAATATCCAATTATAACTGAAGGAAAATACCAATATATTGAAACTAAAGGTCAGGGTGCTCCTCTTATCCTGTTGCATGGTTTATTTGGAACCTTAGATAATTTTAAATACCTGATAAAAGATTTTGGTAAGTCTTACAATATAATTGCACCTATCATGCCTGTTTTGGAACTACCCCTTAGGCATGTTTCTGTTGCAGGACTCGTTGATTTCATGGTTGAATTTATTGCTTTCAAGAAAATAGGTAAGTTTCATGTTTTAGGCAATTCCCTTGGTGGTCATATTGCTCTTTTGTATGCGCTTAAAGAACCAAGCCATGTTTCATCTATCATATTAACCGGAAGTTCAGGATTGTATGAAAAAGCAATGGGAACCACTTTTCCTCGTCGTGAAGACAAGGAATATATCAGAAAAAAAATACAATCTACCTTCTATGACCCCGCATCTGCTTCTGATGCTATGATTGACGAGGTATTTGCTGCAGTAAATGATCGGGGTAAAGTTATACGTGCTATTTCCATGGCAAAATCTGCACTCAGACACAATCTTTCTGATAAACTTGGAGAAATTAAAATCCCAACCTTATTAATCTGGGGAAAACAAGATGCCATAACTCCTCCTTTTGTTGGAGAGAAGTTCAAAGAGTTAATGTCTGAATCAACCTTATTTTTTATTGACAAATGTGGACATGCTCCAATGTTAGAAAAACCTGTTGAATTTAATAAATACCTGACGGATTTCCTGAATAAACTGGCACTTTCCCGTGGGTAAAAACCAGTCGTCGTTATGCGTTTTATTTTATTTATTACTCTTTCCTTTTTACTG
>Ga0209087_1000142_pt1 | contig 44308 bp, 45 predicted proteins | sample S_130805_EF_Meta_FD_187321 | JGI IMG/M metagenome (GOLD analysis project Ga0209087, IMG submission 187321) | Freshwater microbial communities from Lake Simoncouche, Canada to study carbon cycling - S_130805_EF_MetaG (SPAdes) (version 2) | ecosystem: Environmental > Aquatic > Freshwater > Lake ... | reverse complement strand
TGAAGAATTTTCCGCATATGGCACGGGCTAACGCTAACCAATCAACCTCACTTTGGCGCTTACGCCTCTCCTGCGATAGATTTACCCTCCTCGCGGACGTAGCGCAGTTGGTAGCGCGGAACCTTGCCAAGGTTCAGGTCGCCGGTTCGAACCCGGTCGTCCGCTCTGATACTCGCCGTTTAGATTGAACTCTCTAGAGAATGAAATCTAACGGCGATATTTCTATGGTCGGGTGGCCGAGAGGCGAGGCAAGGGACTGCAAATCCCTCTACACGGGTTCAAATCCCGTCCCGACCTCCATTATTCGTGAAAGAGTTCGCTCTACACATAACGGAGGCACGATGTCAGCAGATGATTCAACTCGACCTTGGGGTCGTTATGAAGTTCTGCAGGAAAGTGATCTTCATAAAGTTAAGTGCATCTATGTAAAACCAGGCACTCGTCTTTCATACCAACGTCACCAAAAACGTCGTGAACATTGGTTCATTGTTTCGGGTATTGCAACTGTTGTTCTAGATGGCGAAACATTTACAAAGCTTCCAGGTGAAACGGTTACCGTCCAAATGGGTCAACTACATCGCATCGGAAATAGCGGCAGCGATGAGTTGGTCTTCGTTGAGATACAAACCGGAACCTACTTTGGCGAAGATGATATTGAGCGTATTGAGGATGATTACGCTCGATAATCTCCTGTTGTATAGTTCATCCACCTAAGGATCGTTGGCTCAGCGGTAGAGCACCACATTGACATTGTGGGGGTCACTGGTTCGATCCCAGTACGGTCCACTTAGATACATCAGCACTTTTACTAGATATCCCTCACATTCTTTGAATCTAACCCCCGTGTTCGCAATGCCTACTCGCGAGTTCGCCTCTTGGCTCTTTACAGTTGATACATGCAGACAGATGTCAAATACCCAACCATCATTCAAGGTGGAATGGGTATTGCCGTCTCTTCATGGCAATTAGCAAAGCAAGTCGCACTCGCAGGCGAACTTGGAGTCATTTCAGGAACTGCTATTGATTCGGTAGTTGCTCGTCGCTTGCAAGACGGAGATCTCTCAGGTGACATTCGCCGGGCAATGTCACACTTTCCTAACCAAAAAACTATCGCTGAGATTATGGATCGCTTCTTTGTCGAAGGCGGTCGCCCTGCAGACAAGCCCTATTTAGATGTTCCAAAGTTAAGCATTAAGGGAAACCTTTTCTCTAACAACCTACTGGCTGTATCAAGTTTTGTAGAAGTGTGGCTAGCAAAAGAGGGACACAGCGGTCTTATCGGAATGAACATTTTGGAAAAGATTCAGTTGGCTATTCCGGCTCAGCTATACGGTGCCATGTTGGCTGATGTTGATTACATTTTGATTGGTGCTGGTATTCCCGCTCAAATTCCGCATTTACTCAATGAAATTTCAGTCGGTAACAAAGTTGCAATGAAAGTGGAAGTTGCAGAAACAAAGGACAAGCATTATTTGCATTTTGATCCGACAACCCTTGGTATCGAAAGTTTTCCGATCAAACGTCCACAGTTCTTAGCAATCGTTTCTTCTCACGCACTTGTTGCATATTTGAACAAAGATGAAGAGACCAAGCCAGATGGATTTGTTATCGAGTATCACGTTGCAGGTGGTCACAACGCTCCCCCTCGCGCAAAGAATGCAATCGATGAAAATGGCGAGGCGATATACAACGATTTAGATATTCCAAACCTTGAAAAGATTCTTGCTTCAGGTTCTCCTTTTTGGCTAGCTGGCGGCTTTGCCACACCAGCCAAGGTCGTTGAAGCATTGGCTCATGGTGCTAAGGGTGTTCAAGTCGGTTCTGTCTTTGCACTCTCGAATGAATCAGGATTTACTCAAGAAAATAGATCTAACGTCCTTAACTCTCTGGCAGACCCAAACATGCGTGTTCTGACAGATGCAAGCGCCTCTCCAACCGGGTTCCCATTCAAAGTTATTCAGAACAATCAAACTCTTTCCAATGACAATCTCTATAAGGAACGCATGAGAATTTGCGATCTCGGATATTTGCGAACGATGTACCAACGTGAGAAGGGCGGCATTGGATATCGCTGTCCGGCAGAGCCACTTGATAATTATGAATTCAAAAACGGTCAAGTAGATCAGGCGCAAGGTTCTAAATGTCTTTGTAACGCACTCATGGCAGATATTGGGCTAGGACAGCTGCGTCCTGATGGTAGAACTGAGATTTCACTGCTGACATTTGGTTCAGATCTTGAGGGACCACGAGCAATGCGCGATAAGTACCCAACAGGTTGGAATGCACTCCAGGCAATTAACTTCCTAAAGGAACAAATTTCCTAACTTCTCAATCTATGATTTAGGTTCATATGAATCAGTTACTGCTTAATGTTCCCGCTTTTGCCTTTGCCACGCTTTTATTAGTGATGGTGCCAGGTCAAGGTGTTGCCATGGTCTTAAGGCAATCAATACTTGGCGGAAGCAAGGCGGCATTTCTCTCAGCTATAGGTAACTGTGCTGGAATTCTTACGTGGACTGCATCAAGTGCCATCGGCCTATCTGCAATCTTTGCTCAATCTCAAACCGCATATTCGATACTCAAGTGGACCGGAGTCAGTTACTTAGTCTTTGTTTCACTGCAAACCTTGCTTGCTTTGCGACATGAGTTTGGAAAGTTTGATCTTGAAAGCAAGAATGAAGAGAGTAATTGGGCTTCTTTTCGACTGGGGTTAATTACTAATTTGACCAACGTAAAGGCCGCCGTTTACGCCGTTGCTTTTTTGCCAGCTTTTGTTCCTAGTAACTTTTCTTTGGCGCTTGGAATCTTCATTTTTGGTTGCATCTGGGCTCTAGTTTCCATCCTCTGGAACATTTTCTTAATCTGGACAGTTAAAAAGTCAGCTGTTTACATTCAAAGACCAGTTGTTAGGCGCACCCTGACAGCCATATCAGCCATTGGAATTATGGGCTTAGCAATTGGCCTAGCTCTATCTTCCGGCCGTTAATCCCTCTATAAAGGTAAGGCTATTTCGGAAGATAAGTTCCTGGTCATAATCCAAAGTTGCAACATGGTAACTATTTACTAATTCAATACGAGTCTTATCTTTTGATCCGATTCCATCCAAAATAATTTCGGTATTAGAAACCGGCAAAGTGTGATCCTCGACGGAGTGGAAGAGTTGAACGGGAACCGTGATTGAACCAAGATTTTTTCGTGTAACTCTCAACATTTTGAGTGCTTCATAAACGCCTTTTATGGCTGTGGCGTCATAACCAAACTCTGTAATCCCTGGGCGCTTAATGTCATTTCCGACACTGGCTCGCATCTTGCGAAAGCGAGAAATCAGAAATGCAAGTTCGACAGACATGCCTTTAAGATGAATCCACGGATTCACCAGAATGATTCCTTTGATTGCATCGCCATGTGATTCAGCCACATTTAGTACTGTGCCGCCACCCATCGAAAGTCCTACCAGGAAAATTGTGTCGCAATTCTTTCGAAGTTCACTTAGTTCCTCGGTGACCTTGGCGGGCCATTCTTCCCACTTAACCTCATTTAAATCTTCAGCTTTAGTTCCATGCCCGGGTAGTAGTGGAACCCGGACGGTGTAACCCTTGGCGTGCAAGTACTCGCCCCACGGACGCATAGAAGGTGGCGCACCCGTAAATCCATGAACAAGGAGAACTCCTACACGCGCATTCTTTCCTGAACCAAGTGCAGACCAATCCTGCATCCAACCTGCTGGTGCTCCCTCAACTGCCATATGAAAATACTATTGCCTGACTGTTGTCAGTTCAATGACATACGATCGGCCATATGGTGAACATTGGTGAAACCCTTCTCAAGGACACCACATTTGCGGTGATCGATTTAGAAACATCTGGTGGCTCTCCTAAATCTGGAGCAGGAATCACTGAAATCGGTGTTGTGAAAGTTCGAGGTGGAGTTATTCTCGGCACGTTCCAGAGCTTTGTAGATCCAGGACATTCGTTGCCTGTCTTTATTACTCAGCTAACTGGCATCTCAGATGAGATGTTGGTATCTGCCCCATTTATCGATGAAGTACTTCCGACATTATTTGAATTTCTTGGTTCGCCAGATGAAACTGTTTTAGTTGCACATAACTCCCCTTTTGATATGAGCTTTCTAAAGGCTGCAGCCCTTGTCCATGAGTATGAATGGCCCAACTATTTAACGGTCGATACCGCCCGACTAGCGAGAGCTGTACTAGATAGAGATGAAGTTGTTAACTGCAAACTAGGAACCCTTGCAGAATTTTTCAACACTTCCGTATCGCCTAACCACCGAGCGTTAGATGACGCTCTTGCCACAGTGGATGTATTACATGGAATCATTGAAAGATTAGCTGGTCATGAAGTATCAACATTTGAAGAAATGAGAAATTTTCCCTCAAGAAAGCGAAGAGTTAAGCGCCCAATTTCTGACTAAGTTCTGCCCATTGAGCGATTAAGCGAGTTGCTGCTCCAGAATCAATTGCTTCAGCTGCTCGAGAAATACCCGCTGCCATGCGACTGTGCAGATTTAACTCAAACCGTCCCTCATATGCTGCAATTGCAGCTGCCGCATTTAGAACAACTGCATCTCTGGGCGCACCTTTCTCCCCAGCAAAAATGGCGGTGGTGATTCGAGCATTTTCAGTTGCATCTCCTCCGACAAGGGCTGAAATCGGAGCACGCTGAATACCAAAATCTAAAGGATCGATCAGATCACTGGAGATTTCCCCGCCACCAATTGTCAATACAGAAGTGGTTGTAGCCAAGGTGATTTCATCTAAGCCATCATCTCCACGGAAAACAAAACCATCCACTCCTCGATCACCCAGCACTTGTGCCATAACTAGATGCATTCGTTCATTTGCAACACCAATGGCCGCTGCCTGCGGCTTTGCCGGATTTGCCAGTGGCCCCAAAATATTAAATACGGTCGGAGTTCCAAGCTCTTTGCGTGCAGGTCCAGCAAAGCGCATCGCAGGGTGGAAGACAGGAGCAAAACAAAAACCAATTCCAATTTGATCAAAAGTCTTTTCCACCCCAGAGCCATCGAGGTTGATGTTGACTCCAAGTGCTTCTAACAAATCGGCTGCACCAGACTTTGAAGACGCGGCGCGATTGCCGTGTTTTACTACTTTAACTCCAGCAGCCGCGGCAATAATTGCAGCTGTTGTCGAGATGTTAATTGTGTGGGCGCCATCTCCGCCTGTGCCAACGGTGTCAACGGCTCTTTCCTGGATGGTGATTGGTCCGCAATGTTGATACATCTGAGCAACTAGTGCGCCGACTTCGTCGGAAGTTTCACCTTTCGCCTTTAGGGCAAGCAAAAATTCTTTGATGATTTCATTACTAGCGTTTCCTGTGAGAATTTCATTCATGCACCACTGGACATCTTCGGTTTCAAGATCTAGCCCAGAATGCAAGCGAGAGATGAGTGAATCCCATCGCGATTGCATCATCGAATTATTCAAGCAGAAACGAGAGTGGTGCCGCGCAGTAATTGCGCAGCGGTTTTTGCAAGGGTGAATGGGTCAATCGGATGCACTACCGAGGCCTCTGCCATTGACCAAGCAGCCAGCCAAGCATCTTCTTTGCGTCCAGTAATGACTAAAACAGGAGGGCAGTTAAAAACTTCATCCTTTAATTGACGAGCTATTCCCATGCCACCTTCTTGGGCCGCTTCCCCATCCAGAATGAAAAGGTCTGCTCGAGATCCTCCCCCGATGGCTTTGCTATCTACGTAGGCGCGCAAGGCAGCACCTGTCGCAAATTCATGGATCTCATGTTCTGGAAGATCGGAGGCAACTCGTCGACCCAGTGCAGAAGCTATAGATGCACGAACCGATGAATCATCTGAGTAAACAATGATCTGCTTCTTGGTCTCTGACATGGGCAAAGTCTAATCTTCAAGGGCTCTAAAGGCACCATTTCCCCCAACGGGGGCCACCACTTTTATAGTGATCCGTTTCACCTTAGAGGTGCTCAAAAACGACTCCAAAGAGCCAACTGTGCAAGACGCCGAGCCTAATTTCGGGAATAATCGGCCCCATGTCAAGCACAGTCGCACATCAGAAAATCACACGCCCCAACGCAGTAGCTGTGGGCACGATCGTGTGGCTTGCAAGTGAACTCATGTTCTTTGCAGCTTTGTTCGCAATGTATTTCACGATTCGAGCGGTGCAGGGTCCAGAAATTTGGGCAGAGTCAACCGAACTTTTAAATATTCCATTCGCAGCAGTTAACACAACAATTCTTGTTCTCTCTTCTGTTACTTGTCAGTTCGGAGTCTTTGCTGCAGAGCGCTTCCAAAATTTCCGAACCGGATCTTTGTTGCAAGTGAGCAAATGGGGAATGCGCGAGTGGTTTGCTACAACATTTTTGATGGGTGCAATTTTCGTATCTGGACAAATTTATGAATATGCAATGTTGGTCTCTGAAGGCAAAACCCTTTCCTCAGATGCGTACAGCTCCGTGTTCTACGTAGCAACAGGTTTCCACGGCTTACACGTTACCGGCGGACTTATTGCCTTCCTTATCGTCATGGTTCGAGTTTCTAAGGCACGACGCTTTACACATCAACAAGCAACCACCGCAATCGTTGTTTCGTATTACTGGCACTTCGTAGACGTTGTGTGGATCGCACTCTTTTCAGCGATCTACCTCATTAAGTAGTAAGGACAATAATTGAAGCGTTTATCTCGCTACCGCCGTCACAAGGCAGCAGCCCCACTCTTGCTTTTCTTCGCACTCTTTGCAGTTGGTGCCACCTTTACTGTTGCAAGTGCAACTACATCTGCAGAAACGACCACTGCCGATCGCTCGGTGCAAATTGAAGAGGGACGCCAGATATTTCTTAAGGGTTGCTCTTCATGTCACGGAATAAATGCTGAAGGCGCGCAAATTGCACCTTCACTAATCGGTGTCGGAGCAGCATCAGTTGATTTCCAAGTTGGAACGGGTCGTATGCCAATGGCTGACATGAGTACGCAGGCTATGCGTAAGGATCCTCTTTATGACGCTGAAGAAACAGCGGCTTTGGCTGCCTATGTCGCATCACTTGCACCTGGCCCAGCTATTCCAGCTGAATCCTCTTTAAATTATGAACGAGATGGAAGTACCGCCGAAGGTGGAGAGTTATTCCGCAATAACTGCGCAATGTGCCACAACTTTGCTGGTCAAGGCGGAGCGCTCTCCCAAGGAAAGTACGCACCAACGTTGATGGGTGTTGAACCAAAACATATTTACGAGGCAATGGTTACAGGTCCACAATCCATGCCCGTCTTTAGTGACAAGACCATCACTCCAGAGGAAAAACTTTCAATCATCAAGTGGATCAAGTCAGCTGAGAAAGAACCAAATCTTGGCGGTGCCTCCCTTGGACGAGTTGGTCCGGTGACAGAAGGATTATTGGGTTGGGTATTGGGACTAGGAATGCTAATCGGCGTTGCTGTCTGGCTAGCGATGAAGGCGAGATAAATATATGTCTAATGAAATCGAAGCCATTAAAGATCCAGGACTTCCTGCCCACGTTCATCGCAAGGCCGACACTGATCCAGCTGCAGCAGATCGTGCAGAGCGACAAGTAGCTATTCTCTTTGGAATCTCTGCACTAGGAACAGTTCTGCTTATTGTTTCTTATATTTTTATTCCAGATGATCTCTTCATTTTTATTCCGATTATGGGTAACCAAAATGCACATCAACTAGGTCTTGGTTTAGGAATGGCGATCGCGCTCTTTTTCATCGGTATGGGCGCGATTCATTGGGCAAAAACTCTGATGCCAGATACAGAAGTTGTTGCACAACGTCACGAATTCCGCTCCCCTGAATCTGATCGCAAAGAGTTTGTAGCAGCTGTTAAGTCAGGTGCAAGTGCTTCCGGATTAGGTCGTCGCTCATTAATCAAGAGATCACTAGGAGCGGCGCTTGGATTATCTGCACTGTCGCCAATACTTCTTCTTCGAGATTTAGGTCCTTTGCCAGGCAAAGAACTTGAAAAGACAACTTGGAAATCTGGTACCTACTTGGTTACCGATCCAGGTAACCGTCGCATCAAGGCTTCTGATCTAGAAGTAGGCGCGGTTGCTCAAGTGCTTCCTGAAATTGCCGATCCTGAGCACCGCAAACTCAGTGATATTGCAAAGGACGCGGTCTTGCTTATTCGTCTGCGCCCGCAGGAGTTCAATCTTGAACCCGACAGATTGGCCATGACCCACGATGGAATCATCGCCTTTTCTAAGATTTGTTCTCACATGGGATGTGCTGTTGCACTCTATGAGCAGCAGACAAAGCACCTGTTGTGCCCATGCCACCAATCAACATTTGATGTGACTCGTGCGGCCAAAGTTATCTTCGGACCTTCCGCCAGGCCGTTACCTCAACTAGATATTACAATTGACCAAGAGGGCTATCTCGTGGCACGCCAACCATTCTCCGAACCAGTCGGACCTAGCTTCTGGGAGCGAAACTCACAATGACAGTTGAAACGCGTTTAGGCAGCGTTGCCAATTATGTAGATGAGCGCACAGGCGGCGCTGCATGGATGAAGAAGAACCTGCAAAAGGTCTTTCCTGATCACTGGTCTTTCCTCTTAGGTGAAATTGCTTTGTACTCATTTGTCATCTTGCTTTTATCTGGAACATTCCTAACATTTTGGTTTGATCCTTCCCAGCGTGAAGTGATTTACGAAGGTAGTTATGAACCTCTAGAAGGTATAAAGATGTCGGCTGCATACGCATCGGCACTTCACATCTCTTTTGAAGTTCGCGGTGGACTCTTAATGCGCCAAATTCACCACTGGGCAGCACTTATCTTTATGGCAGCAATTGTTGCTCACATGATGCGCGTGTTCTTTACAGGAGCATTCCGCAAGCCACGTGAAGGTAACTGGATTATTGGAATTGGTCTGCTCACTTTGGGAATTGTTGAAGGTTTCCTTGGTTACTCACTTCCAGATGATCTCTTGTCAGGAACTGGAATTCGTATCGCTGAAGCGATCATTCAGGCCTTACCTGTAGTTGGTTCCTATCTTGCCTACTTCGCATTTGGTGGAGCCTTCCCAGGTGAAGCATTTATTCCACGTATTTACACGGTGCACGTTTTGTTGTTACCAGGAGCTTTCTTGGCGTTAATTACTGTGCACTTAATGTTGGTTTGGTACCAGAAGCACACTCAGTACCCAGGCCCAGGACGCACTGAAAAGAATGTTGTTGGCTATCCATTGATGCCTACATACATGGCGAAAGCTGGAGGCTTCTTCTTTATCGTATTTGGCGTGACCGCCTTCCTCGGTGCTGTTGCATCGATCAACCCAATCTGGCTCTATGGTCCATATACGCCAGGACAAATTTCAGCAGGTTCCCAACCCGATTGGTACATGGGATGGCTAGATGGTTTAGTGCGAATGGCTCCACCAATTGAAACTCACGCATTTGGTCACACGATTTCCTGGAACATCTTGGTACCGGGATTAATTATTCCTGGCATTTTGTTCACTGGAATGGCCCTATATCCATTCATCGAAAGTTGGATTACAGGCGACAAGCGTGAGCACCATTTGTTAGATCGTCCACGTAATGCACCAAACCGCACAGCACTTGGTGCCATGTCACTTACATTTGTGTTGGTTACATTAATTAATGGTGGTAACGACATTATTGCCACCCACTTTGATCTTTCTATCAATCAGATTATGTGGGGAACTCGCTTTGGAGTCTTCCTACTTCCCCCACTTGCATTTGTGATCACTAAGCGTCTTTGCTTGTCATTGCAGCGTGCAGATCGCGAATTAGTTCTACATGGTCGTGAGACTGGAACCCTTCTGCGTTTGCCACATGGTGAGTTTGTAGAAGTTCACGAGCCGATCTCACCAGAGAAGGCTTACTTCCTGACAGCACACGAACAGGCACCAGCTCTTGAACTTCCTGAGGTCGATGCTCGTGGTGTAAAGCGTGCAGGAGCGCTAAGAAACAAGCTTCGCTCACGTATGAGTGTTGCTAATGCCGAAGCGATTCCAAAGGTCTCAGCAACTGATTTGAAAGAGATCGAACATCACTAATTAGCTATAACAAGCCAAACACCCAGGGCTGTAATTCCTATACCTAGGAAGCCTTGGGTGTTTACTTTTTCTCCGAATAATAAGAAAGCTTCTAGCGCCGTAGCAGGCGGAACCAAATAGAGCAGCGAGGAAACCGAAGCCGCGCTTCCAGAATTGAGTAGCCAGAGCAAGAGCAAAATCGCACCTACAGATAACACAGCAATTAGCCAGACAAATGCCACTACGAACTGCCCGCTCCACTCGATGCGAGTTCCACCTGTTGCTATGGCCGCTAGCGCTAATACAAATCCACTAGCAAGATATTGGTAAGCAGTTCCAGCAATAAGAGGAACATCAGCGCCAATCTTCTTCTGCAAGAGAGTTGCTGCAGTACTTCCGATTAGCGCAACCAGAATTCCAATTACACCGCTTACAGGAATGTCTTGCTCAAAGGACGGACCCAACACTAAAACAACACCAATTAATCCAAGTAGCAAGCCCACTACTTGTTTGAATCTAAGTTGCTCTCCCAAAACTCTTACAGCAAGGACTGAAACCAATACCGGTTGCAGGCTTGTTACCACCGCGGCAACACCGGCAGGTAATCCTTTCGAAATGGAGTAAAACACTCCCCCTAGATAACAGGCATGAAGAAAGAAACCAATCAAGGAGGATCGGGTGATGGCCGATACACCTATTGCAATAGGTGACTTCATCACCGCAGCAACTGCAAACAATATGAGCCCTGCTATCAAGACCCGGACTGATAAGAAGATGAATGGATCGGCATATGGCAGACCATATTTTGCACCAACAAAACCTGTGCTCCACAGAAGTACAAAAAGAACCGGAGCAAATCTAGCTAGCTTTAAGCCTCGCAAATCGATTTCAACCGAACTAATGATTTTGCCATCCACTTGGGATTGTGTGCCATGGCACCTGTCATCTTCAACCATCTGGCTGCATATCCAGGTATTGCACTCGCATCAAAAGACTCAGTGACTTGCGTCGATCCATTACCAAGATCTACCAGTTCATAACACCAGGTCCATTTCATCAAGTGGCACCAGGTGATTTTCTTGTTCTCCTCAAATGCAACCACAGTGTTCTTGATTCGATATGGCAGTTTGATCTTCATAGCCATTGAGAACTGAGCGCCTAGGAATAAACGTTCCGGGCCTGAAATAGCTTTCTGGATGGTTCCAGAGCCATCAAATAGGCGATGTGATGTGGGGTTTGCTAGTAAATCAAATATCTTGTTGGCTGGGGCGTTTATAACTATTCGCGCGGCTGCGGTGTTTGGAAAATCTGTGGGAAGAATATCCGCCCGAATATCGCTCATTAGTGTGAAGTGGTCGAGACTGGCTTCTCATACTCAGTAACCATTCCGATTACAGAGATCATCAAAGCACCAAGACCGATAAGTGAGAGCCACCAACCGATTAACAACCCAAGACCCATCGTGCAGGCACTTAGAGCCACAGGCAATGGCCACCATGAGTGCGGACTATAGAAACCAAGTTCGCCAGCACCATCTGAAATTTCAGCGGTTAGATTATCTTCAGGAAGGGCAACACCAATTCGCTTCTGTGTGAACCAAACATAAAAACCGATCATTCCTGCCAAACAAGCCGACAACAGCAATCCACTAATGCCTAATGGTTCGCCGCCGATTAACACATAGATAACAGTGACGATCGCATAGAAGACTGCTAATCCACCGAATAACTTCCAAGAGGCCTTCATTTTCTAATGCTTCCCCTCAATTTTCACGTGCGGGTGGTGTAGATCAAACGCTGGACGCTCGCTAGAAATACGAGGCATTGATAAGAAATTGTGTCGTGGTGGCGGACAAGAAGTCGCCCACTCAAGTGAACTTCCATAACCCCAAGGATCATCAACCTCAACCTTTGGAGAGTTACGAGTAATCCAAATATTGATAAAGAACGGAATCATTGAAAGTGCTAACAAGAATGAACCAATCGTTGAAACTGTGTTCATGAAAGTAAAGCCATCACCTGGCAAATAGTCCGCATAACGTCGAGGGAATCCCTTGATTCCTAACCAGTGTTGAATGAGGAAAGTTAAGTGGAACCCAATAAACAGAGTCCAGAAGTGAATCTTGCCCAGGCGTTCATTGAGCATGCGGCCCGTCATCTTTGGCCACCAGAAATAGAAACCTGCAAACATCGAAAACACAACAGTTCCAAAGAGAACATAGTGGAAGTGAGCAACGACGAAGTAGCTTGCAGATACTGCAAAATCAAGTGGTGGTGAAGCAAGAATGATTCCTGTTAAGCCACCGAATAGGAAAGTCACAAGGAATCCCATAACCCACAACATTGGAGTTTCAAAGGTTACGTGACCTCGCCACATCGTGCCGATCCAGTTAAAGAATTTAACGCCGGTAGGGATACCGATCAAGAAGGTCATGAATGAGAAGAACGGAAGCAGAACTTGACCACTAGCAAACATGTGGTGAGCCCATACCGATACTGAAAGGGCTGCGATTGCAATTGTTGCTGCGATCAGACCTAGGTATCCGAAAATTGGTTTGCGAGAAAATACTGGCAAGATTTCAGTAACTATTCCAAAAAACGGCAAGGCAAGAATATAAACCTCAGGATGGCCGAAGAACCAAAACAGATGTTGCCACAGCATGGCTCCGCCGTTGGCCGGATCAAATAAATGCGTTCCATATAGACGATCTGCTTCTAGTCCCAAGAACGCAGCTGCTAATGGTGGGAAGGCAAGCAAAACTAAAATTGATGTGAGAAGAACGTTCCACGAAAAGATCGACATGCGAAACATCGTCATGCCAGGTGCGCGCATAGTAAAGATTGTTGTAATGAAATTAACGCCGCCAAGAATTGTTCCCACACCACTGATCGCAAGCCCGATCAACCACAAATCTCCACCAATGCCTGGTGAGTAGTCTGCGTTAGAAAGTGGCGCATAAGCGGTCCAACCAAATGAAGCCGCACCACCTGGAGATAGGAATCCAGCAAAGGTCATTAATCCTCCGAAGAGGAACAACCAATAGGAAAACATGTTTAAACGAGGGAAGGCCACATCTGCTGCGCCAATTTGTAGCGGCATGATTACGTTGGCAAAACCCACGAATAACGGGGTTGCAAACATCAACAGCATGATCGTTCCATGCATAGTGAAGATCTGGTTGTACTGCTCATTGCTCAAGAACTGCATTCCTGGTCGTGCTAATTCGGCACGTAGTACAAGTGCCAAAACACCTGCAATCAAGAACCAAGCAAACGAGGTCATCAAATACATGTATCCGATCGTCTTATGATCGGTAGAGGTAATCCACTTTACAAAAGACTTTCCCTTTGGGGTTGGCATCGGAGCCTTTAAGGTTGTCGTAGGACGATCGGCATACGTTGTCATGCTTGGCTCCCCTTAAGTGTCTCTAAATAAATATCGTATTCGGCAGGCGTAACAACTTTGACAGTGAAAAGCATTTGCGAGTGATTTCGTCCGCACAAAATATTGCAACGACCAGGGAACTCACCTAATTTGTTTGCAGTGAATTCAAGCTCATTAGTCACGCCTGGAAGATTTTGCATTTGGATCATGAATGCTGGAATCCAGAATCCATGAACAACATCATTTGAAGTAATTGTGTATCGGACTCGTTCGCCGAGTGGAACAACCAAAGTTGGAGGTTGTGTAGGAGTACCGGTTACAACGGCCTTGGGACCAGCCTCTGGATAGCCAAACTGCCACGACCATTGAAATCCTTCAACAGTAATTTCATGGGCGTAGGTATCTGTTTTTTCCGTAATTATATTCTGTCGCTCGATTGTGTAATAAAAGAGCACGGCAACGATGATAAAAGGAATGATTGTGTATGCGATTTCAACCGGAACGTTGTATTGAGTTTGCTTTGGAAACTCTGCTCCGTCCTTCTTGCCGCGGTGAAAAACCGCTGGCCATAAAATCAAAATTAAAGTAATTACTCCAACCACACCTGCGGCAATCCATGCTCCTTGCCACAAGGAAAGAGAGGCGTCATTAACACTTGAGACTCCCTCGGGAAATCCCCAATCCATACTCTTTGAACAACCCGTTAAAAGGAGAACTGGCAGGAAGAGGAGCAGTGCTCGTAAGCGCGAAAACAAGGTGCGAGGCATGGGGTAAAGGATAGTTTGTATTGGCCCTTAGCGTCGCACGAGCACAATCGGCGGGAGTGGTGGCGCTCCTCACATCCACGATGAAGCGATTAGGTCAGATGGGGTGCAATTTCATCAGCTGCGTTTTGGCCATATGCGGCGGCAAATCGAGTGATGAATTCAGGCTTTGTAAAGCGATATTCCTGAGTGCCTAAGGTTTCGATGACATAGGTCGCGATCAATGCACCTAACTGGGCACATCTCTCATGGGAAAGTCCCCAGGCAAGTCCGGCAATGAAACCTGATCTGAAGGAATCGCCCACACCGGTTGGGTCAACCTTGGAGTTTTCCTTGGGACAACCAACTTGAACGAATTCGCCAGCCGCACTTTCAACTTTTGCGCCCTTTGAACCCAAGGTCACCACTCGATATTTAACGCGCTCTAGAATTTCGCGATCTGTCCAGCCAGTTTTTTGCATGGCAAGAGCCAGTTCATACTCGTTGAGGAATAGGTAGGCCGCACCCTCGATCAATAACTTAATCTCGTCACCCGACATCCGAGCCATTTGTTGTGAAGGGTCTGCGGCAAATGCGATGCCAAGTTGGCGACAAACTTCGGAGTGGCGCAGCATCGCTTCAGGATCATCAGGTGAAATCACCATCATGTCCAAGCGGCCTACCTTTTCCATGATGGGGCTTAACTCAATATTTCGAGCCTCAGACATCGCACCTGGAAAAAAGGATGCAATCTGATTGAGCTCTTGATCTGTTGTTACGACAAAGTGAGCGGTGTGAAGTGTCGTTGACACTAACGCGTGTGAAGTATCAACACCATGGCGTGAAAGCCAGGCATCGTAATCAGCCCAATCTTTACCAACAGCTGCAATCAAAATTGGGTTTAATCCAAGCACGCCCATTCCGAAGGCGATGTTTGCTGCGCAGCCTCCACGGCGCACATCCAAACTATCGACAAGAAATGAGAGTGAAACTTTTTGCAAAGATCCTGCGACTAGTGAGTCGGTAAACTTTCCGGAAAAAGTCATTAAATGATCAAGACCAACAGAACCCGCTACACCAATTTTCATGTGGGGATACTAATGCGAAAAGCGCAGATACTTAGTTAAATGAATCGCCGCAGGCACATGAGCCTTGAGCATTTGGATTATCGATAGTAAAACCTTGCTTCTCAATTGTGTCGACGAAATCGATAGTCGCACCAGACAGGTAGGGATCGCTCATCTTGTCGGTGATTACCTTAACTGCGCCGAACTCGCGCACGATGTCACCCTCCATGTTGCGGTCATCAAAGTAGAGCTGGTACTTCAGGCCTGAACATCCACCTGGCTGCACAGCAACGCGCAGATTCAAATCATCGCGACCTTCTTGAGCCAATAGTGCAGAAACCTTTGAGGCTGCTACATCAGTTAGCTGGATTCCAGTGGTTGTCGTTGCTTCAGTTGTCATTTAACTCTCCTTGATTGACTTCTGAGCAAATCCTACTCCCCCAGTCTCTGGCTAGCGAGTTGAGGGGCGGTTCAACACGGGCTCTATAGTTAGGCCATGAGTTCAAATGAGAGCAAGGGTCGTCCAACCCCAAAGCGCAAAGAGGCTGAGTCAAAACGCAAAGTTTCCTCCCTCGCGCCAATAGTTACCAAAGATCAAAAGCGAGCATCTAAGGCACTGTCAAAGCAAGATCGAATTGCTCAGCGGGCCGCATACCTTCGTGGTGATGAAGCTGCATTGCCACTTAGAGATCGGGGACCTGCTCGTCGCTTTGTTCGCAACTATGTTGATTCTCGTCGCTCTACAGGTGAATATTTCCTGCCAACAATTTTTATTGTTTTGGTCTTGACTCTGTTTCCAGTTCCAGCAATTCAATTGGGTGCTATTGCGTTGATGTATGCGATGTTAATCATCGCTGTAGTAGATGGAATCCTTCTCTCAAAGAAAATCCGCAAAGCTGTCGAAGAGCAATTTCCAGGCACCGCAACAAAGGGTCTAGGTATGTATGCCTGGCTTCGTTCAACGCAGATGCGACGCCTTCGTGCGCCGCATCCTCAGGTATCAATTACTAAAAAGAAAAGCTAAGCGCGAGGATTCGGGCTTTCATTCTTCTTTGCATCACGCTCTGGAAGAGTGCCAAGTGCCGCATCAATTGCCTTCATGACATCTGCATCTAGCTTTACTCCCGAAGCCTTCACGTTCTCTTTAACCTGCTTTGGCTTGGTCGCACCCATGATCGCACTGGACACATTTGGATTTTGAAGAACCCATGCAATTGCGAGTTGGCCCATAGTTAAACCAACACCATCTGCAATTGGCTTTAACTTCTGTACCGCTTCCAAAACCTCTTCGCGCATCCAACCCTTGATCATGTTTGCGCCACTGCCCTTGTCAGTTGCGCGTGATCCTGCCGGTGCTTTCTTTCCAGGCAAATACTTACCGGTCAAAATTCCTTGAGCCATTGGTGACCAGACGATCTGGCCAATACCTTCTTTTTGAGAAAGAGGGACAACTTCAGCTTCGATAACTCGCCATAGAGCTGAGTACTGAGGCTGGCTAGAAACAAAGCGGTTGTAACCGCGAGCATCTTGAATTGATAATGCTGATTTGATTTGTTCTGCGTTCCACTCGGAAAAACCAATGTAATGAACCTTTCCGGCACGGATCAGATCATCAAAGGCACTTAAGGATTCCTCAATTGGGGTTTCATAATCGAAGCGGTGCATCTGATAAAGATCGATGTGATCCGTCTGAAGTCGCTTCAGGGATGCATTACATGATTCGATGATGTGCTTGCGAGAAAGTCCGCGATCATTCTTGCCTGTGCCTGTTGGCCAATACACCTTGGTAAACAATTCATATGACTCACGCTTGACGCCCTTCAGGGCTTTACCCAAAACTGTTTCAGCTTTAGTGCCTGCATAAACATCTGCGGTATCAAAGGTTGTGATGCCAACTTCTAGTGCAGCCTTTACGCACTTGATTGCTGCATCTGATTCAATTTGGTTTCCGTGAGTGATCCAGTTTCCGTATGAGATTTCAGAAACGTACATTCCGGTACTGCCAAGGCGTCTGTATTCCATGCTCGGAAGCCTACGACTAGCGCGCCTAGTTGCCAACCCCAAAGGGTTATGGTTTGGTTCGCATACAACTTAATAGCTCACTTGGTAGGGGAAGTTCGGTGGAAATCCGACGCTGACCCGCAACCGTGAATCTCTGTTTGATTGTGAATCAAGTAGAGGTAAGTCGGATTACCTAACAAGTGCAGATGAGACAAACACCCGCCGAGGTTTGCGGGGTGTGCTCCTATCACTAGTAGTGTCGAGTATTTCGTCCTACCTATGTGCGGTTCACTCCCTGTGAGACTCTTTCAAATCGAGAGGCCCCACAGCAATGAAGTTCAAAATAGTTTTAGCAATGATCCTCATCTCCACATTCATTTCACCTTCTGCGCAAGCTGCAGATAAAGGATGGCGTTATTGGGGATATTTCCAAGCAGCCCCCGGCAAAACAACATGGACAGCTGCAATGACAGGACCCACAGTTGATATCGCTGACGGCGCTGTTGAAGGTTGGTCATTTGTTTTTAGTTCAGATGACATTCCATCGGTTGAGCCGCGAGTAAAGCCTGATTTCAAGAAGATTTGCGCGGGCGTTAAAGCAGATAAAGACACTAAGCGAATTGCAGTAGTAATTGATTTCGGTTCCGCAGCCTATGCACCTAAGGGTGAAAAAGTTAAAAAAACGATTACAACTTGTGTTCGAACCGCCAAGGAGTCCCAAGGCATCGATGTCTTAGGTCAGGTAACTAAAATTCGTGCAGCAGGTTCAGGTTTGATTTGTGGACTAGCTGGTTACCCAGCCAAAGAATGCGGTGTTGAAATAGCAACCCCCAAAGCACTAATCAAGAAGTAGTTAATGAAAAAACTGTCACTGCACCCACTGACCTGGTGGATATGGGCTATCGGATTGGCTATTGCAGTCATTCGCTTTGATAGCACCGTCTTTACTATTGGTTGTGTGGGAGCAGTGGCAGTTGTCGTTTTTGCTAATCGCGACCATGCTCCTTGGGGTAAGAGCTTTAATTGGACCCTGAAGGTATCGGCTTGGATTCTGCTTGTTAGAACACTTATTGGCGTATTGATCGGTGTGCCAATTCCTGGCACCACACTTTTCACTCTTCCAATACTTCCACTACCTAGCTGGATGCCCGGAATCCGAATTGGTGGAACTGTTACAGCAGAGCGCTTAACTTCGGCTTTGAGTGAAGGTATTTTGATTTGCGCAATCATCGTCATCTTCGGAGCCGCAGCTTCCTTAACTAGTCCGCACCGCTTATTGCGTGTCCTCCCCGTCTATATTTACGAATTCGGTATTTCAATTGTTATCGCGACCTCTGTACTTCCACAGCTTGTAACTTCTGTCTCCCGAATTCGCCAAGCACAGAAACTGCGCGGACAATCATTACGAGGCTTTGCTTCTTGGCGACGAGTTGCTATTCCATTACTTGAAGAATCACTTGCTAGATCGTTAGATCTAGCCGCTGCCATGGATAGTCGAGGTTATGGCGTTAGTAAGAAGCGTTCCAGATACCGTCCCATCAAATGGCGCGCAGCTGACTCGGCAGTGGTTTTCTCTGCGCTGATTGTTATGGGTTTGTCATGATTAAGTTTTCAAATGTCTCACTGATTTATCCAAATTCAACAACAACTGTTCTAGAGAACTTGAACCTTGAGATAGCCGAAGGTGAAATGGTTCTTGTCATTGGTCCGACAGGATCTGGTAAGTCATCGCTTTTGCGGCTCATTAATGGCTTAGTTCCTCACCACACCGGGGGCATTTTGGCTGGTGATGTGAGCGTTGATGGACATTCAACGCAGTTAGTTAAGCCTGGAGCAATGGCTCACTTGATTGGAATTGTTGGACAAAATCCCGCCAATGGTTTCGTGGCAGATACTGTCGAAGAAGAGTTGGCCTTTGGCATGGAAACCCTGAATCTCCCACCAGATGTAATGCGCAAACGTGTTGAAGAAGTTTTAGACCTTCTTAGTCTTTCACCACTTCGTGATCGAGCCATCGCCACATTAAGTGGCGGCGAACAACAAAGAGTTGCAATTGGTTCAGCGTTAGTTGCCCACCCAAAAGTTTTGGTACTTGATGAACCCACGAGTGCGTTAGATCCGATCGCAGCCGAAGAAGTTCTGTCTATTTTGCACCGTCTAGTCCATGATTTAAGTCTGACCGTTGTCATTGCCGAACATAAGTTAGAACGAGTAATCCAATTCGCTGACCAGATTGTTCACATCAATGGAGTTGGAATGGCACAGGTAGGAACTCCTGAAGAGATCCTGATGCACTCTCCCATCGCACCCCCCATCGTTCATTTAGCTCGCGCTCTTGGCTTAAAAGAGATAGGCGTATCTGTTCGTGAAATGCGAAGAATGACTGCAGAGATCCGTGAGAAAGATTATGTGTCCACCGATGCAGTTCACTCGCATGTTGGAGATCCAATAATTCAAGTACGAAACCTTTCTGTGACCTATGACGCTAAGAACGCACTGAATTCTGTGAGTACGACTATTTCTAGTAACGAGATCGTTGCCATCATGGGGCGAAACGGTGCGGGCAAGAGTTCACTTCTAAAGTCCCTTGCGGGGATTTCAGATTTGAGTGCTGGCGCAGTCGTTGTCTCTGGAACTAATCCACAAAACCTGCACGGAAAGATGCGCAGAACATCGATTGGTTTCATTCCACAAGAGCCAAGTGATCTTCTCTACGGTCAAAGCGTGCAGATTGAATGTGAACAAGCCGATAAAGACAACCAAATTCCGAGCGGTACTACCGCTCAAATCTTGCAGCAGCTAGTACCTGGAATATCTCCCACTACCCACCCACGCGATTTATCTGAGGGTCAAAGGTTGGGTCTTGCTCTAAGCATTGTGCTCTCTTCTAATCCAGCTGTTTTGATTCTTGATGAGCCGACTCGTGGTCTTGATTATCAAGCAAAGAAAGAGCTGACAACAATCTTGATTGAGTTTGCTCGAGCGACAAATAAGTGTGTTGTTCTTGCAACACATGACGTTGAACTGGTTGCAGAATTAGCCACCAGAGTTTTGTTCTTGGCAGATGGAGATATCGTTGCTGACGGATCAACGCTAGATGTTCTCCTCTCATCCCCCGCATTTGCCCCTCAAGTTTCCAAAGTGATGTCACCACAGCCATGGCTCAAGGTTTCTGATGTTGTCGCAGCAATTGAGGCCCACCAATGATGTTGACTCAGGGGGTTGTGAAATTTAGTTCCAGGAACTCTTTGGTTCTTGCCATCGCATCACTATTTAGCATTGCAGGTTTTGTCTGGCCGTTTTTCTATTCGGGACAAGATCTACCAAGGACGCAATTGTTCTTTTGGATTGCAATTTTGGCTGCGACAGCTTTAGTCATATTTGAAGTTTCTTCAAGTGGGTTAGATGCTAAATCTGTCGCACTACTTGGTGTGTTAGCCGCACTTATCTCTGCATTGCGACCACTAGGAGCAGGTGCAGTTGGAATAGAACCAATGTGGTTTGTTTTGATTTTGAGCGCACGAGTATTTGGAGCATCCTTTGGTTTTCTCCTTGGGATTATTTCTATGTTTACCTCAGCATTGTTAACAGGCGGACTTGGTCCTTGGCTTGGTTACCAAATGTTTGCAGCTGCTTGGATTGGAATGGCTGCAGGATTATTGCCCAAGCGGGTTTCCGGCAAGAGCGAGATTGCAATGCTGCTGGCATTTGGTGCACTAGCCGCAGGTGTCTTTGGCATTCTGATGGATTTACAGTTTTGGCCATGGGCGTTGGGTAGCAACACCCAACTCTCCTACCTACCTGGCGGCACAATATCCGAAAACTTAAGCCGGTTCATCACATTTCACTTTGCCAGTGCGATGGCATGGGACATCCCAAGAGCTATTTTTACCTGTGTATTAATTGCATTTACTGGACCATCTGTTTTGTCTGCCCTGCGCCGGACATATACCCGCGCAGCTTTTTCAACTCCGGTTGTGTTTAGCGAACGTGCGAAGTAACAAAAGGAAGTTTCACAACTTCAGCTTGTGATTCCCGGCCTCTGACGTCAATTACAAGCTGATCACCTACAACAACATCTTTTGAGACCAAAGCCAAGGCGATTCCATGCTTTAGCGATGGCGAGAAGGTGCCACTGGTGACTTCTCCAACTACAGCGCCTTGTGAGTTTTTCACACTCATTCCGGCTCGAGGGATTCCGCGATCTAAAGATTTGATTGCAACACTTTTGCGCTCTACTAAGCCATTTTTTTGTGAAAGTAATACATCGGATCCGATAAAGGCTTCCTTCTTCCAGCCAACAGCCCATGACGCACTTGCTTCAACTGGAGAAATTGCTAAAGATAATTCATGTCCGTGCAATGGATAGCCCATCTCGGTTCGCAATGTGTCGCGAGCTCCAAGGCCACAGATCAATCCATCAAGGGGCGCAATCGCTGCAACTAGAGCATCCCAAACCGCGGTTGCATCTTTTGTGTGAGGTAGTAATTCATAACCGAGTTCGCCGGTGTATCCAGTGCGACACAAAATTACATCTGCGCCAGCAATGGATACATGTGCAAAAGCCATGTAGTCAATGTCCGTGTTGATCCCAAGTGCTTCTAAAACCTTAGGAGCTAATGGTCCCTGAACCGCTAGAACTGCGAAATCATTATGCAGGTTTGTCACTGTAATTCCTGCTGGTGCTTGATTTTGCAATGCAGCAACCACATCAGTTGTGTTCGATGCGTTTGGCACAAGGAAGAAATCAGTTTCGCTGTTTCGATAAGCGATGAGGTCATCGACTACCCCACCTTGCGGTGTGCACAGCAGGGTGTATTGAGCAGAACCATCTGCAATTTTTGTTAGATCATTTGTCAGGCATCGATTTAAAAATTCAAGAGCACCCTCGCCCTTAACTGAGGCCTTGCCCAAGTGAGACACATCAAAGATTCCCACACGCTCTCGCACAGCAGCATGCTCGGCCAATACACCTGCGCCTGGATACTCAATCGGCATCATCCAACCACCAAAATCAGCCATCTTGGCGTTAAGGTCTAGATGCTTTTGGTTAAGCGGTGATGTCTTCATTGCACAAACCTACCAATACATCTATTAGGCTTCCTCTTATGAGCACACTAAAGATTTCAAATGGCGTCGTAAAAGATGAGGTTTTGGTTTTGGGACTCACCTCTACAAATTCAAAGGGCGGCATTGCTATCGAAGCCGGCGATATGGCTATCGATACAAAGACGATTCTTTCCCAATTGGTCGACATGGGAGCCACGGGAAAGGCCGACGAAGTAACAAAGCTCCCTGGTTCACATGTGCGCCTGATGGTCTTTACAGGTCTTGGAAAGAAATCAAATTCCTACTCGCACGAGACTTTGCGCAGAGCCGCCGGCAGCGCATCTCGCGCACTAGCCGGAAACTCTGCAGCCACATTTTCATTGCCAGCAAAGAGTTTGGCTGAGGTTGCTGCCGTTGCAGAAGGCGCAGCACTTGGCGCATATACATTTACAGAGTTTCGCGGATCAACCAAGGATGATCACAAGGCGCCCTTGAAAACCATCACAGTGCACTCAAAATTGGCTTCATCTTCAGAGGCAAAGGCATCGGTAGTACGTACGGCAATCATTGCTAAATACACCTACTTGGTGCGAGATTTAATAAATACTCCCCCAAGTCACTTAACTCCAGATTCATTCACCAAGAAATTAGCTGCGGTCGTTAAGTCTGCAGGAGGCGCTAAGTCTGGTTTGAAAATTCAGATTTGGGATGAGAAGCAACTTAAGTCGCAAGGCTTTGGTGGAATTATTGGTGTTGGCCAAGGATCCGCTAACCCACCTCGTTTACTCCACATTTCTTACACACCAAAAGGTAAAGCTGCAAAGCGCTATGCCTTCGTTGGTAAAGGAATTACCTTTGATACTGGCGGTTTAGCACTAAAGCCAGCACTCGGTATGGAAGCAATGAAATCTGACATGAGTGGTGCTGCAGCTGTTAGTGCAGCAGTAATTGCAATCGCAGAATTAAAGTTAAATGTTGCCATTGAGTCATGGGCACCACTTGCTGAAAACATGCCAAGTGACACAGCAACTCGTCCATCTGACATCATCACTATCTTTGGCGGCAAAACTGTTGAAGTTCTAAACCCTGATGCTGAAGGTCGCCTAGTTCTGGCCGATGGCTTAATGAAGGCACAAAGTTCAAAGAACAAGTTAGATGGAATTATCGATGTTGCAACCTTGACCGGCGCCCAAGTTGTGGCACTCGGAACTCGCACAAGTGCGGTCATGACAAACAACCAAGAGTTCAGCGATGATTTCTTAGCAGTTGCTGCCAAGTGCGGCGAACAGTTCTGGCCTATGCCTTTGCCAGAAGAGCTCCGTGCATCGCTTGATTCACCGGTTGCAGATCTTGCAAACATCGGAGATCGAATGGGTGGCATGTTGGTTGCTGGTCTTTTCTTGAAGGACTTCGTAAACCCAGAACTTCCTTGGCTCCATCTTGACATTGCCGGACCTGCCTATAACGAGGCCAAGCCCCACGGCTACACCCCAGTTGGTGGAACAGGGATAGCCCTCCGGTCACTTGTGACATTGGCCGAACAAGCCTAAAACTGCCCCTGTCCATTTAGAGGTTTGAGCCTCTTTGAGGCAGGATAGGCACCTAGCCCGCATGGGCATTTGAGAGGAGCCGTTCATTGTCTCAATTTGATCTCGTCATCCTTGGTGGTGGCAGCGGGGGTTATGCCGCAGCGTTACGCGGCTCGCAATTGGGTCTTTCAGTAGCCCTGATCGAAGCAGACAAAGTCGGCGGCACATGTCTTCACCGTGGATGCATTCCAACCAAGGCTCCAGCGGGGGTTATGCCGCAGCGTTACGCGGCTCGCAATTGGGTCTTTCAGTAGCCCTGATCGAAGCAGACAAAGTCGGCGGAACATGTCTTCACCGTGGGTGCATTCCAACCAAGGCTCTTCTTCACTCAGCTGAAATCGCAGACGGTGCGCGAGATGGCGCACACTTTGGTGTGAAAACAACTTTTGATGGCATCGATATGGTTGGCGTTAATTCATATAAAGATGGCGTGATCAATAAGTTGTATAAAGGTTTGTCTGGTTTAGTGAAGTCTCGTGGAGTTACCTTTATTGAGGGTCACGGAAAATTGGTTGCAAAAGACACAGTTGAAGTTAATGGAACTCGCTACACCGGCAAGAATGTCATTCTTGCGACAGGTTCCTATGCAAAAACTTTGCCAGGACTAGAAATTGATGGCGAAAAGATAATTACTTCAGATCACGGAACAAAGATGAGCTATGTTCCAAAGAGCATCATTGTTTTGGGCGGCGGAGTTATTGGTTGTGAATTTGCCTCAGTATGGAAATCATTTGGTTCAGAAGTGACAATCATCGAAGGTTTGCCTCACTTGATCGCACTTGAGGATGAATCATCAAGTAAGCAACTTGAGCGCGCATTTCGTAAGCGTGGAATTAACTTTGAATTAGGTGTCAGGTTCCAGTCTGCTGTTAAAACAGCAGATGGCGTCACCGTGACACTAGAAGATGGAAAAACTTTTAGCGCAGAAATTTTGATGGTGTCGGTGGGACGTGGACCAGTTTCTGCCAACCTGGGCTATGAAGAACAAGGCATTTCAATGGATCGCGGTTATGTTCTAGTTGATGACAAGTGCCGCACCAACGTGCCTGGCATCTGGGCAGTTGGCGACTTGATCCCTACGCTGCAGTTAGCTCACGTTGGCTTTGCTGAAGGAATCTTGGTTGCAGAAGAGATTGCAGGCTTGAATCCACGCGCCATTAATTATGATGGAATTCCACGCGTTACCTATTCAGACCCAGAAGTTGCATCAGTTGGATTAACCACAGCAGAGGCTAAAAAGCGTGGCCATGATGTTGTTGAACTTTCTTATGATTTAGCTGGTAACGGTAAAGCACAGATTCTTAACACAGCAGGTTCAATCAAACTGGTTGCACAAAAAGATGGCCCGGTTCTTGGTGTTCATATGGTTGGCGCACGAGTTGGCGAACTATTAGCTGAAGCAGAATTAATTTATAACTGGGAGGCACGTGCAAGTGATGTGGCTCCTTTGATCCATGCACACCCAACACTGTCAGAGGCAATGGGCGAAGCTCATATGGCACTTGCAGGCAAACCGCTTCACGCACACGGATAACCAAGGAGAAAACAGATGACATTTTCAGTAACGATGCCAGCACTTGGCGAAAGCGTTAGCGAAGGCACAGTCACTCGTTGGTTAAAAGCCGAAGGTGATCATGTAAACGTCGATGAGCCACTCCTAGAAGTTTCAACCGACAAAGTTGATACAGAGATCCCATCACCAGTAGCAGGAACGCTGCAAAAGATTGTTGTTCAAGTTGATCAAACTGTTCCAGTAGGAGCAGAGCTAGCAATTATTGCTGATGGCGCTGCCGCGCCAGCACCCGTTGCCGCAGCTCCAGTTGCTTCGCCAGTTGTTCCAACACCTGCGCCAGCTCCCGTAGCTGCTGCGCCGGTAACTCCCCCACCTGCACCTGCTGCCCCAGCATCAACTGGTGCTGGAACCGTAATCACCATGCCAGCACTTGGTGAGAGTGTTTCTGAAGGAACAGTTACACGTTGGTTGAAAAACGTTGGTGATTTAGTTGCAGTAGATGAAGCATTACTAGAAGTTTCAACTGACAAAGTTGACACTGAAATTCCTTCACCAGTTGCCGGAACTCTTCTTGCTATTGATGTTGCTGTTGATACAACTGTTCCTGTTGGCGCACGTCTTGGATTGATCGGAGCTGCTAATGGGGCTGCCGCAGCTCCTGCACCAGTCGTCGCAGCACCTGTTGTTGCAGCCCCTGTTACTCCACCTCCTGCACCAGTTGTTGCAGCACCTGTTACTCCACCTCCTGCACCAGTTGCGTCTGCACCAGTTTCACAACCAGCAGATGCCTATGTGACTCCCCTAGTTCGCAAACTTGCATCAGAACTCGGTGTAAATCTTGCACAAGTTACGGGCACAGGTATCGGTGGAAGAATTCGCCGTGAAGATGTTGAAGCATTAGCCCGTCCTGCAGCAACTGTTGCATCTGCACCTGTTGCATCTGCACCAACTTCGGTTAAGCCTCCTGTAGTTGCTGTCTCTCCACTTCGAGGAACTACAGTGACCATGTCTCGACTACGTAAAGTTATCGCAGCACGAATGGTCGAATCACTTCAGGTAAGTGCCCAATTAACTACAGTTATTGAAGTTGACGTTACAAAGATTGCACGTCTTCGTGATCGTTCAAAGGCAAGTTTTGAAGCACGTGAAGGCGTAAAGCTCTCATTCCTTCCATTCTTTGCAGTTGCAGTGTGTGAAGCACTCAAGCAGCACCCAGTTTTGAACTCTTCTGTCGAAGGCGACCAGATTACTTATCACGGCGCTGAACACCTTGGTGTTGCAGTTGATACAGAGCGAGGATTACTTGTCCCAGTAATTGCTAACGCTGGTGATCTGAACATGGGTGGCATTGCTCGCAAGATCGCAGACCTTGCTGCTCGCACACGCGATAACAAGGTGACTCCAGATGAGCTCGGTGGCGGAACATTTACTCTGACAAATACTGGAAGCCGCGGAGCGTTATTTGATACTCCAATTATCAATCAACCGCAGGTAGCAATTCTTGGATTAGGCGCAGTTGTTAAGCGTCCTATGGTTGTTCGTGGTGAGGATGGCGGAGAAACGATTGCTATTCGTTCAATGGTTTACCTTGGCCTTTCATACGATCACCGTGTAGTAGATGGCGCAGATGCAGCACGCTTCCTAGTAACCCTTAAAGAGCGTCTCGAAGGTGGAGCTTTCGAGTCAGATCTAGGACTGTAAGTCAGCTATGACGGTTCCACAACGCATCGCAATAACCGGTGCTTCAGGACTAATTGGCACCGCACTTGTCGGTCACTTAAAGAGTGAAGGTCACACAGTTCAGCGCCTAGTGCGTCGTGCTCCAGTGGCAGCAGATGAAGTCCAATGGGATCCACAAACTGGCTTTGTAAACCTTGAACCACTTCGCGGGGTTGATGCAATCATTCACTTGGCCGGCGTTGGTGTTGGCGATAAGCGATGGAACAAGAAATATAAGAGCGAGATTCTAAATTCCAGATTACTTGGCACAACTGCAATTGCTAACGCTGTTAATGAACTAAAACCACAGGTATTCATTTCAGCCTCTGCTATTGGTTGGTATGGCGAGAGTGGAAACCGCGCAGTTGTTGAGACAGATCGTGCAGGAGATGACTTCTTGGCTGCTGTGTGTCGCGAATGGGAGGCTGCTGCTGACCTTGCTGGTGATGTTCGCACTGTAAAAATCAGAACTGGTTTGGTACTAGACCCAACAGGTGGCGCACTAGGCAAGATGCTTCCGCTATTTCGTTTAGGTCTGGGCGGAAAAATGGGTAATGGAAAACAATGGTGGTCTTGGATTACTTTGCACGATCAAATTCGTGCAATTGTTTTCGCATTGGAAAATCCAATTTCAGGTCCAGTGAACGTAACTGCTCCAAATCCTGTTACTAATCAAGAATTTACTTCAGCTTTAGCACGCGCGATGCACCGTCCCGCACTCTTTCCGGCACCAGCTATTGCCTTAAAGATTGCTTTAGGGGGCTTTTCTTCAGAGATTCTCGGATCAAAGCGCGTTATTCCACATGCTCTACAAGAAGCTGGCTTTACTTGGGATTACCCACATATCTCAGAAGCACTTGCACAACTAGTGCAGGATTAATTGAGCCGCAAGGCGTCCTGAAAATAAGGCACCTTGCTGTGATGGCACCGTGCGGTGATCACCGGCAACAAAATGATGATCGCTAATTCTCATAGTTTGTGATAACTCCCGGCCGACATTGTGAATTGGTAGAGCAGCTGGAATTTCATACTTGGCAATGAACTGCCATTCGTGGGTACTAGTCCCCCACAATATTGCTAGATGGCGTCGCACATCAGATTCAGTCACATTCAAATCTGTTGTTGTTGAGATCAAATGCTGACCATTAGGGGCATAAATAGAAGAAATGTCTGACATGACAACTGAATTCATAATTGGTCCACGTCTTTGACCATCAACAATTAGACGCCCATTGCCTGAAGGATTCTCGGAAACAGCGTGATACCAGGTTATGCAGCCAGCCATGCGTGGTACTTCTGTTAGACCAAGTAATTGAGTCGCAGTTGTTGCATCTGTTGCGATAAGAATCCTATTGGCTGTATAGGTCCCGTTGTTGGTATGTACCGATGTTTGATCTATTCCATCGACTCTTGTGTTATAGACAATATTGCTTACACGCTTTGCAAGTGCCTTAGGTAATTCACCAACACCATTTCGTGGGACTCCAGGCTTTCCATTTACAAAACTTTTGATGATTGAGTGTCCATATGCGGCGTCGACGTTGTCTGGGTCTGTCAGGAAAACTCCCTGCAAGAATGGACGTAGAACTCTTTCATAACATGTACCAGTACTTCGCAAAGCATGTCCGATCGACTGTCCTGGTTTTGGACGACCTGCAATGAATCTTAAGAGTGCGATCTTCTCAGGAATTGTGCCGGTAGCTTTGTTTAATGCAGTCCATGGCACCTGTCGAGGATCGCCAATCACATGCCGTCGATCTCCCAGACTAACTTCGATAACTCGTGGAGCCTCAACGAAATCTAATTCTTTGAGCACATTGAGCTCTTGTAACGCTGGATACCGTGCATTAATTAGTTGAAAACCACGATCACAAATGAACCCATCAATAACATCACTTGCGACACGTCCGCCTGCACGATCAGATGACTCAATCACGGTTACATCAACACCTGCAGCTTCTAGATATATGGCCGCATTAAGTCCTGCTAAACCTGCGCCAACTACAAGTACCTCAGAATGCACGGGTACCAATTTCTCGGGCCTGATCAATTATTGAGGCAACCAACAACGCATCAGAGTTTGGAATTGGCCAGGGGGCACCTGCAGTAATTGCTAATTCAACAGCCCTGTAGAAATGGCCGTAGTTACCAGGAATTGATTCAATCTCTTCAATGACATCTCCGCGATGAAGGAACGCTTGTGAAGTTGTTGGGTATGTCCATGATCCATTTTCTGGATATTTACCTGCCCGCAAAAGTGCTTCCTGTGGATCTAAATCATTTATAACCAGTGCTCCCTTTGTTCCCAAAATGCGAATGCGCGGACCTGGTGCACCGACGACGGCACTTGCCGAGAGGTAGGACATGACACCGCTCTCGTGCTGTAGCACCAATACTGAGTCATCATCTGCTCCCCCTCGTAGTGAGCGAACACTGGCAGTAATAAGTTTGGCCGAACCAAACCAATCAATTGCTGTTGAGATCAAATGAGGTTGCAGGTCCAAAAGTTGGCCGCCACCATCTGCTGCCGACATATTTTCTCGCCAGGATGTTGCATTTAGTTCTGGCCTGAAGCGCTCAAATCGTGAATCAATTCTATGAACTTCTCCAAGTACTCCACTTGCCAACACTTTCTTGATAGTCAGAGCATCGCTATCCCAACGACGATTAAAGAAGGTTGTTACTGCCACACCAGCAGCTTTACCTGCATTAACAATTTCTTGGGTTTCGGTCAACGTCCGACCCATTGGCTTATCAACGACAACCGGGATGCCTGCTTTTATTGCCGCTAGTGCATGCTGGGCATGAACCAAGTTTGCTGATGCAACGACAACAAGATCAAGTTTGTGGGCAACTAACTCTTCAATGGTTGGAACAACTGTGGTGTTTGGAAAATCTGAAAGCGCATGTGCTGTGCGTTCTGGATTTCCAGTTTGAATTGCAACCACTTCAAAGCCGCAGCCCTTTAGCAATGGTGCGTGAAAGTATCGCCCGGCTAATCCATACCCTGCGATACCAACACGTAAGCTCATGCTAGCTATTCTGTAACTTAGAAGGCCACCAGACTTTTCCACCAATATCGTGGACGAGTGCCGGTACTAAAATTGTGCGAACAATTAACGTATCAAGCAGCACACCGAATGCAACCGCAAAGCCGAGCTCAGCTAAGAACACCAGTGGCAGTACTCCGAGTACTGCAAATGTTGCCGCTAGTACAACACCTGCTGAAGTAATAACACCACCTGTGACAGTTAGGCCCTTGATAACTCCTGCGCGAGTTCCAATCTTGGCACTTTCTTCTCGCACGCGAGTCATCAAGAAAATGTTGTAATCAATTCCCAGTGCCACCAAGAAGATGAATGCAAATAGTGGGAACGAGGTGTCAGCCCCCTTGAACCCAAAGATGTTTTCAAAGACAAGTTGGCATGCACCTAGTGTTGCAAAGAAGGACAAAACAACAGTTCCCAAAAGTAGGGCCGCCGACAAAATACTGCGCAAGAGAAGTCCAAGAATCAAGGTGATGAGGACCAAAACAATTGGGATAATTGTGCGGTTGTCTCGATTAGCCGATACATCGGTGTCATAGGCAACGGCAGTGCTGCCACCAACGAGAATGGTTGGATCAATTGCATGGGCTGCTTCACGTATTAACGGAATGACATCTCGTGCTTCTACTGAATCAGGATTAAGAGACAGCGTGGCATTTAAAACCACCTTGCCCTCAATAACCTTTACCTCTGAAAGAGGCTGACCAGGAATTGCAGGAGTCATGCGCAGTGGTTCAACAGTTGAAACACCGTCAACCTTTTTTAGAGCTGCTGAAACTGGCTCAACAAGTGCTACAGGAACGATCAATTCGGTTGGTTGACCTGATCCTCCAGGGAAGTGCTCTCCTAATAATTCAAGACCAACGACAGAATCTGGTCGCTGTGTGAATGCATCAGCCGTTGATAGTCCCCGTGCATTGAGTGTTGTTGAAAAACCAGCCAATATCGAGAGCACGATTGCAGTGAGAATCCAGAGCTTGCGCGGACGTTTTTCAACTGCTGAGCCGATCTTTGCCCACGTTCCCGTAAGTTGCGAATTAACATCATCATTTCTAGGAATACGTGGCCAGAAAACCCAACGGCCAAAGGCAATTAAAAGCGCAGGCAACAATGTAAGAATCACAATCACTGCTGAGGCAATACCGATTGCACCCACTGGTCCTAAGCCTCTGTTTCCAGAAAGATCGCTGAGCAACAAAACTAATAGAGCAGAAATTACTGTCGCACCAGATGCAACGATAGGTTCAAAGACACCTTTGAGTGCAGCCTTCATTGCCTGGGCGGGATGATCATGATGGTGCAACTCTTCTCGATACCTAGAAATCAATAGCAGTGCGTAATCTGTTGCAGCGCCAAGGACTAAAACCGAAAGGATTCCTTGGGACTGTCCATTGAGATCAATAATGTTGTTTTTGGTCAGAAGATAAACAAATCCACCTGCAGTTGATAATGCAATCACGGCAGAAAATAGTGGCAAAATCCACAGTACTGGAGATCGGTAAACCACGATCAAGATAAGTGCCACGACGCCTAATGTGGTGAGAAGTAGCGAGGAGTCGATTCCTTCAAATGCGCCGAACAAATCACCAAGGAGCGCACCAATTCCAGTCACGTTAGAAGTAAGTCCAACACTTTTTGCGAAACTAGCTGAATCTTCACGTAGCGTTTCAATAACTTCTGGCAAAGCAGGCTTGTTGTTTGGCAGTAAGTCTGTGGCAATTTCAGATTTAAATGGCAGATTTACGAGTAATGCTTTGCCATCTTCGGAAGGGAAAGCAAAAATCTGCTCACCTTCAGTTAGGTACTTCGAAATCGGAACATCTGTGCCAATAATCTTTTCTGAACCAAGGGTTGCAAGATGAGCGTTTAGCGCTGCGATCTTTGATTCATCAACCTCTCCAAGATAAAGAACCAAGGTTGGAAGGCTCTGATCTTGATCGGCATTAAACTTCTCAATAATTTTTCCTGCTTGAGTTGATTCGGCACTGTCTGGCAAGAAGGCTGAATTGTCATTCTCTTGCACCGTTGAGAGCTTGCCAAAAAGGGGTCCAAAAACTCCGCTTGCACCAAACCAAAGGAAAATAACAATGAGGGCGTAAGCAAGTGGGCGGCGACTCTTCTTGATGGATGTGGAAGACACAGTGTGAGACCTTTCAAGCTGGAATTGGTAAGAACCCAAGCCTACCTTTAGGCTGTGTATGTGCCCGTACTTGAGACTCCATCCAACGCAAATATTGCACTTTCGCGCCATGGACTAGTCGACTACCAAAAAGCTTGGGATGTACAGCGAACTATTCATGAAGAAGTTGCCTCTGGTTCACGCCCGAACACTTTGCTTTTGTTAGAGCACCCTTCCGTTTACACAGCCGGTCGCAGAACCGATGATTCAGAGCGTCCAACTGATGGCACACCTGTCATTGATGTAGACCGTGGTGGCCGAATCACATGGCATGGTCCAGGCCAGCTCGTTGGATATCCGATTGTGAAATTGCAAAAGCCAACAGAGCTAGTTGGCTTTGTTCGTGAAATTGAAGGTGCACTCATTCAAGTGTGTGCAGATCTAGGAATCGCAGCCGTTCGGGTTGATGGTCGCTCTGGGGTTTGGATCCAAGATGCACAAGGTGATCGCAAAATCGCTGCCATTGGTATCCGTGTGGCAAAGGGTGTGACCATGCATGGCTTTGCACTCAATGTTAATCCTGACCTTGCAGCCTTTAGGCAGATTGTGCCCTGTGGAATTGCAGATGCCGATGTAACATCACTTGAAATCGAACTCGCTCGATCAATTACTATTGAGGAAGTTGCACCACTAGTAGAGCGACATGTTTTTGAATCATTGAAAAAGGTGAGCGCATGACAATGGCACCTGAAGGTCGCAAACTTCTTCGTATCGAAGCTCGTAACGCTGAAACACCAATCGAGCGAAAGCCAGAGTGGATTAAGACTCGTGCAAACATGGGTCCGGAATACACTCGTTTGCACAGCCTGGTAAAAACTGAAGGCTTGCATACTGTTTGCCAAGAGGCAGCTTGTCCTAACATCTTTGAATGTTGGGAAGACAAGGAAGCAACCTTCTTAATTGGTGGAGATCGCTGTACCCGTCGTTGCGATTTCTGCAACATTGATACAGGAAAGCCATTAGCTATTGATCGTGCAGAGCCTTTCAAGGTTGCAATGTCAGTCAAAACTATGGGGCTACGTTATGCAACGATCACCGGTGTAACCCGAGATGATCTAGAAGATGAAGGATCTTGGCTTTATGCCGAAACAATTCGTAAAGTCCACGAGTTAAACCCAGGCACTGGTGTTGAAATGTTGGCACCAGACTTCAATGCAAACCCTGATTTGTTAAACCCAATTTTTGAAACCAGGCCAGAAGTTTTTGCCCATAACCTTGAAACAGTCCCTCGTATTTTCAAGCAAATTCGACCTGCCTTTACCTATGAAAAGTCTCTTCGTGTAATTGGCATGGCCCAAGATTTTGGGTTGATCACAAAGTCAAACTTGATTCTTGGACTTGGCGAAACACGAGAAGAGGTATCGCAAGCACTTGTTGATCTACACAGCGCTGGCTGCGACCTCATCACCATCACTCAATACTTGCGCCCTACAAATAAGCACCACCCGGTAGAGCGTTGGGTTAAGCCGCAAGAGTTTGTGGAGCTTGCACAAGAAGCAGAAGAAATAGGTTTCTTGGGTGTCATGAGTGGACCACTTGTTCGCTCCTCTTACCGTGCCGGACGCTTATATAAGCAAGCCATGGAAAAGAAGGCGGCTCGTGGCTGACCTGGTGTATCCCCCAGTTATTGTTCTTGTTAAAACATTCTGGAAATACATTGGATTTAATTTTGATTTTCAAGGTCAAGACAATGTGCCTCGCAAAGGTGGCGCAATTCTTGCGATCAATCACACCAGCTATTTAGATTTTGCATTAGCAGGCACCGCGGCCTTGCCCGCTAACCGGTACGTGCGCTTTATGGCCAAAAAAGAGTTGTTTGATAACAAAATTGCTGGTCCATTGCTGCGCGGAATGCACCACATCAATGTTGACCGAAGCAACGGCTCTGCATCTTTTGTTGCTGCACTGCGCGGATTAAAGTCCGGTGAAATTATTGGGATATTTCCTGAAGGAACTATTTCAACTAGCTTTGAAATAAAGGGGTTGAAATCAGGTGCGGTTCGTTTAGCAATTGGTGCAGGCGTGCCTGTGATTCCAACAATCGTGTGGGGCGGCCAGCGCGTCTATACCAAGGGTGTTAAGCCGAATTTAAAGAGAGGCAAAATCCCTGTCTCGGTCTCATTTGGAGAGCCCATTTCTTACTCTCGCGATACTGATGTCGAGGTCGCAGAAGCGCATCTACGTGAAGTAATGATCCAGATGTTGCGTGATGTCCAAGAGAAATACCCTGATAGCCACGTGGGCCAGCGTTGGGCACCGGTTCGCCTTGGTGGAACTGCTCCTGCACCACTAAACTAATAATATGTTTAAGAGAAAAGCTAAAGAAAAGAAGATTAAGACTCCTCGTTTTCAAACCTTCCGTGATGCCTACAAGGTCACCAAGCAGGTTAAGCCGTGGATCCCAGCTGCACTAATTGGCATTTTCCTTGCCACATGGGCGGTCGGTATCGGAATTGGTGCATCTCTTGATCATCCCTTCTACTTTGCATTCATTTCCTTCCCGCTTGCAGCTCTTCTTACACTTTTGTTTTTCACCCGCCAAGCAGGATCTGCCGCCTATTCTGCAATTGATGGACAGATAGGTGCGGGTGCAAGTGTTTTGATGGCTATCCGAAAAGGATGGACTACAACACCCGCAGTTGCTGTTGCTCGTAATCAAGACATGGTGCATCGCAGCGTTGGTCGTGCCGGAATTGTTCTAACTGGTGAAGGTTCTCAGTCTGTTCGACAGATGATGGCTGATGAAAAGAAAAAAGCTGAGCGATTTGCACCAGGTGTTCCAGTTATTGAAATTCTTGTTGGAAACGAAGATGGGCGAATCCCAATTCAAAAGCTGCAACGTCATATGCGACGTTTGCCAAAGAAGTTATCTGCTCATCAAATGCGTGAAGTGCGTGCTCGTTTAAAGGCAGTTGGCGGAATGTCAATGCCAATTCCAAAGGGTCCAATGCCGACTCGTGCTCCAAAAATTCGCTAACTTCTAGTTAAGACACTGCCACTAAATCGCTCGTGCATTCCTCTGCCATTTTCATCAAAGGTGATTGCAAAAATAACGCTGACTAAGAGGGCAGATCTGATCAGCGCAGCCAAAGGTGAGATCGCTCCCCCATCGGCAAATCGAACGATTCGAATTCCAAAGATCTTGTGTCCCAGCGTTGCCCCTTGAAGGGTAGAGAGAATCAAAATCTCAGCAAAGAACAGACCCAGAACGCTTAGGGATCGATTGGGGGCCATGGCACCCAACCCACCTGTTGCGGCAGCCACGATGAAATAACAGGCCAGCCAGTCCACCATTAAGGCTGCCATACGCCTGCCTAGGCTGACTCGAACGAAGTTAAAGCTCATGTGGCAAGGGTAACTGGCATTCGGCTCAGACGTAACATGGATTTAACAAGCGGGTTATGCCATTTTCACTCTATGGACCTAGGGTTCAACTACTCAAAGCGCGCAAGGCTCAATGGTGAGAGATTTAGCGCATCACATGTGAAATTGGGAGAAGCATGTTTAAGAACGCAGCAGAAATCTTTGCTTACATTAAGAAAGAGGATGTCAAACTAGTTGACGTTCGCTTTACGGATCTACCTGGTATCCAACATCACTTCAACGTTCCTGTTGAATCATTTGATGAAGCGGTGTTTACCGATGGCCTTATGTTTGATGGTTCATCTATTCGCGGATTCCAAACAATCAATGAATCAGATATGAAGCTCTTGCCAGTTCCTGAGTCTGCATACCTAGATCCATACCGTAAAGAAAAAACCCTCATTATTATTTTCTCTGTACACAATCCAGTAGATAACACGCCTTATAGCCGCGATCCTCGTGGTGTTGTTGCAAAGGCTGTTGAGTACATGCGCTCACTTGGAATTGCTGACACAGCATTCTTTGCACCGGAAGCAGAGTTTTATGTTTTCGATAGCGTACGTTTCAAGACAACAATTAACTCAGCTGTTCACGAGATCGAGTCCTATGAAGGCGCTTGGAACACCGGCGTTGAATATGATGCTGATGGAACACCTAACCGCGGATACCGCACACGCGTAAAGGGCGGTTACTTCCCAGTCTCACCAACAGATCAATTTGCCGATCTTCGCGATGAAATGGTGATGCAACTTGGCAAGGTTGGACTACTTGTTGAGCGCTCACACCACGAAGTTGGTACAGCAGGTCAAATGGAAATTAACTACCGCTTCACAGACATTCTTAGCGCAGGCGATGATGTAATGAAGTTCAAGTACGTTATCCGTAACACTGCATGGCAAGGTGGAAAGACTGCAACGTTTATGCCAAAGCCTCTCTTCGGAGATAACGGTTCAGGTATGCACGTGCACCAATCACTATGGAAAGATGGAAAGCCACTGTTCTTCGAAGCAGGAACATACGGCGATCTTTCAGACATGGCACGTTGGTACATCGGTGGTCTGCTAAAGCACGCACCATCACTACTTGCATTTACCAACCCAACAGTTAACTCATACCGTCGCTTAGTTCCAGGCTATGAAGCACCTGTAAACCTTGTGTACTCAGCACGTAACCGCTCAGCTTGTATCCGTATCCCAATTACAGGATCCAATCCAAAGGCAAAGCGCATTGAGTTCCGTTGCCCAGATCCTTCATCAAACCCATACCTAGCATTCGCAGCAATGCTCATGGCTGGTCTTGATGGAATCTTGAACAAGATCGAACCACCTGCCCCAGTTGATAAGGATCTCTACGAACTAGAAGGCGAAGAGGCAGCATCTATTCCTCAGGTTCCTGGTTCACTAGATGAAGTTCTTAACAACCTAGAAAAGGACAATGAGTTCCTAACAAAGGGCGGAGTGTTCGCTAAGGATCTAATCGACACATGGATCGCATTTAAGCGTAAGGAAGAAGTTGACTACGTTCGACTACGTCCACACCCAGCAGAGTTTGAGCTCTACTTCGACATCTAAGAAATCCGTTAACACAAAGCCCGCCCCTTAAAAAGGCGGGCTTTGTTGTCTCTGCTTCCAGTAGATTGGGCCCATGTTCATCGATGTGCTGATCGCAATCTTTTTCTTTCTAGTCGGCCTCGAAATCAAACATGGTCTAAAGGATCTAAAGTCCGCAATAGTTCCGATCGTTGCAGCACTTGGAGGAATGATCTTTCCGGCACTTATCTTTCTTGCCATAAATCCTGGTTCACATGTTTGGGCCACCGCGATGCCAACTGATATCGCCTTAGCTATCGGTGTATTGGCATTGCTTGGAAAGCGAGTCAAACCACAAGTGCGCATTTTCTTACTCACTTTGGCCATCGCTGATGATCTATTCTCACTTGTAGTACTGGGTGTCTTTTATGGCGATGATCTACACCCGGAAAAGGCTCTTGCCACATTAGGTGCTGCAGCACTTGGTGCAATTCTTCCCTTAACAAAATCACAATTGAATAAAGCGATTAGAGTTCTATCGCCTATTTCCACCTATTTCATCGTCCCTGTGATTATTGCCGTGAACATTCCATTAAATGTTGACCTATCGAGTTTTACATCTCAAACGACAGTCGCTTTAGTGCTAGCTCGTGGAATCGGAAAAATTACCGGTATCGCACTCTTTGCTTGGATCACAATCAGACTGGGAGCTAAACCTCATTTACACATCAAGGAAATTGCAGGTATCGGCGCATTGGCTGGAATGGGTATGACCGTTTCCCTCGTAATTGCAGAGATCGCGGCAAAAAGTGAAACAGAGCTCAACGAAGTTCGTCTGGGATTGTTTATCTCAGCAATCCTTTCAGGCCTAGTTGGCTACTTCTGGCTTAGACGGACTCCTGCTTCGAAATAGTTTTTCTGGCCAGCAACATGTGACCGAAAAATCCGACTATCAACGCAAAAATCACTCCAATATTTGAATATGCCCATGCACCTTCTTTGCCGCCGATAGCACCAAGGAAATATCCCTGCCACGATAACCACGACCCAAAGGTATTTGTTACAAATCCCCAACCAATAACTGTTCCGATAATCATCAACGCAATAGATCCCCTGTTGATTGATCCATACATTCCTTGCGCGTCATACAAATCCTTCTCGATGTAAGCCTTCTTACGCATAATGACATCTGCAACAAAGATCGCAGACCACACTGCAACTGGCACACCCAGTGTGATTAAGAATCCTTGGAATGGATAGAAGAAGTTATCTGCAACCCAGACTATGTAGATGCATCCTGCAAGCATGATGAGTGCATCAATAATTGCTGCTTGATGGCGCTTAATTGGAACGCCAATTGAAACTAGGGCTAAACCTGAAGAGTAGAGATCAAGGATGGCGCCACCAACTAATCCAAGTATTGCAACAAGTGCAAATGGAATCAGGAACCAGGTTGGAAGCAGTGATGTCAGTGCACCGATTGGGTCCATTGCAATGGCATCACTTAAATCTTTACTGCTAGCAGACAAAGCAGCGCCATAGATAACAAGAACAATAGGCACAATTGAAGCGCCGAGCACGGTCCAGCCAACAACTGCCTTACTTGAAACTGTTCTTGGTAAGTATCGCGAATAATCTGCCGCACAGTTAACCCAGCCAAGACCAATGCCTGTGACGCCAAATATGAGTGCCCCGATGAACCCCTGAGTTGAGCCATCTTTGATTGCCGTTACTGCGTTCCAGTTAACGGTATCGATTGTGAGAGCTATATAAACAAGAGTCATAGCCAGAGTAGTCACAGTCAGTATCTTCTGTAACTTCATAATCACGCCAAAGCCTAGAACTCCCCCGAAAACTGTAAGAGAAACAGCAATTACGAAACCGAGGATCAAGGCAAGATTTTGATCGATTCCCCCAATGCGAGCGAAAACCGTTCCTGTTGCTAACGTTGCAAGTGAAACTAAAACTGTTTCCCAGCCAACAAAAATAAAGTATGAAAGTACACCTGGAACAATGCTTCCCTTGACTCCAAATGAGGCACGAGCAAGAACCATCGTTGGTGCATTAGAGCGCTTACCTGCCAGTGAGCTAATACCAACAAGAAGAAACGATGCGATTGTTCCGATTATGGCCGCAAAAGTTGCTTGTCTAAAGGAGATACCAAAGCCTAGAAAGAAAGAACCGTAGGAAAGGGCTAATAGCGAAACATTTGCCCCAGCCCAAGGCCAGAACAATGATCTTGCATTTCCTTTGCGCTCTGACTCTTGAATTGTATTTGGACCATTTATTTCCAGATCAAAAGCTGGCATTATTTTTTCTTATCATTTCTCTCTTTGATGATGTACCCAACGAGAAAAACTATGAGGAAAAATACTAGGACCACTCCGCCCACATTCAATGATGACTTTTTCTCAGTCTCTGAAGTGGTTGTCGGTACCGCCTCGGCATAGTCGGGTGATGCGTTGAAGGAGTAATCCCCCTCAATCACATGTCCATCGTCACCAACGACGCGATACTTAACAGAAAAAGCACCTGGCGCACTTTGCCCAGAAATCTTGGTTGCAATCTTTGCGCCTTCTATAACCAGATCGCCAAAGTTAACTGCGATACCGGTTGAATCAATTACTTCGAGTGAATTAACCGCTTCTCCATCAAGGGTCTGTAGATTTCCGCTAAATTGAATCCAGACCTGTGTTGGAATTGGATTTACATTGGCAAAACGCTCAGGAAATGACGAAACGATCTCGACGTGTCCAGATGAGCTGGGCATCGACAGGAGCGTGATGAAACCAATGACAAAGGAAATAAGTATTCGGCGCATGCTTCTAGTTTAGTCTAGAAAGAAATCAAGAAGGAAATCCTTGGTTCCTGGGGTCACTGAATACTTCTCTAGATCTGTGATTCCTTCACTTGCCAACAAAACATCATCAACGAAGAAGTTTCCTGTGCACTCTTTGGCATCTCGATTAAAGATGATGTATGCAGCATCTGCCAGAATCTCAGGTGTGCGACCGGCTAATGCATCGATTCCCGGAATCATTTGTAGAGCAGCTGTATCAATTACTGTTCGTGGCCACAGGGCATTTACTCCAATACCATCTCGCTTGAACTCTTCAGCCATTCCCAAAACACACATGCTCATTCCGTACTTTGCCATTGTGTAAGCAACGTGATTCTTAAACCACACTGGCTTCATGGAAAGAGGTGGCGATAGATTCAAAATGTGTGGATTTCGTCCTTCGGCCGCTGATTTACGCAAGTGAGGCAGAGCTGCTTGTGATGTGAGAAAAGTGCCACGAACATTGACATCAAACATCAAATCAAAGCGCTTTGCTGGTGTCTGGTCGGTTCTGGTCAAGTTAATTGCACTCGCGTTATTGACAAGAATATCTATTCCACCAAAGGCTTCGGCCGCTTGATTGACGGCAGCTTCGATCTGCAATTCATCGCGCAAATCACATTGAATAGCCAGAGCTTTTCCGCCAGCTGCTTCAATCTCTGCCGCGGCTGTGTGAATGGTGCCAGGCAGCTTTGGATTGGGATCAGATGTTTTTGCAGCAATAGCAATAGAAGCACCATCTCTTGCAGCACGCAGTGCGATAGCTAGTCCGATTCCGCGAGATCCGCCTGTAATAAAAATGCGCTTTCCTGCTAGTGACATTTACTTACCCTTCTTAGACATGAACTTCATGAATGCTTCCATAGCTTCTTCTGATTGCAACGCCATCGCAAAAATCTCAAACTCAGCCTTCATGATTGCAGCGATCGCATCATGGTTCTTGGCCTTCAAAAGCGCCTTCGTATTGATAATCGCCTGCGGTGGTTGCTCTGCGATGTGCTGGGCAATCTTCATGACATGAGTCAGTGGATCTGAATCCTTGGCTGCTGCTAATCCCATTTCTATAGCTGCATCAGCATCAAAGCTCTCACCTGTCATAAAGATGCGCGCTGCTCTTTGATATCCAACTAACTGTGGGAATAGGAAGCTTGAACCTGCTTCAGGTACCAGTCCAAGTGAAGCAAACGGCATGGAGAAATTAGCCGTTGTACCAGCAATCACAACATCGCAGTGAAGCAACATTGTGGTTCCAACACCAACTGCATTTCCTTTGACAGCGGCAAGCAAGGGCTTTGGGAAGTTAAGGAGTGCTGCTAAAAACTTTGCAACCTCTGAGTCATCAGAAGTTGGTGGATTGTTCATAAAATCCATGATGTCGTTGCCAGCGGTGAAGTGATCACCCTCTGCTGTGAGTACAACTGCTCGGATTCCAAAATCCCCTGCGGCGTCATTGAGACTCTTGGATAGATCTGCATACATCGCCCGGGTCAACGCATTCATCTTTTCAGGGCGGTTAAAGCTGAGGGTTAGCACTCGTCCCTCTTGTTTTGCCAAGATTTCGCTCATCCGCGCATCTTATGGGGTGATTCCCCCAATTAAAAAGAGCACAATGGAGACACGCGGAGAGGCGGCTATTCACATGACAAGAGATATAAAGATTTCAACAAGAGAACTCACTCCATTTGAACAATTAGTTCTGGAGTTGGTCTGTGAAGGAAAATCAAATGGCGCTATCGCTATTCAGACATCACATAGCGAGAAGGTTGTTGAAAATACTGTAAGCCGCAGTGCTCAAGTATTTGGAATCAAGTCAGATGCTGAAACCAATCTACGGGTATTGCTCGCACTTGCATATCGCGCCCATTACGGCGATAAAGCATTCGATAAATTGAATGTTCCTTGCTCGCATTTGGAAGTTGGTCCAGATGGAAAATCGATGTGTAACCGACACATAGATTAAGTTTCGTTCTTTAGATCACATTTTTCGTGAGGGCAGCCACTCCGTAATTGTCATCGAGTGCTGACCCTCGCACTTTCGAACTCATCTCAACTGCTCCCGGAGTAGACATGGCACTGTATTGATTTTGTATTCAATGCCTAAGAGGGAGAGAGTAAAACATGAAACGTAGAACTTTTGACAAGCTAGTCTCATTCGTCGGCCTGGGATTAGCACTACTGCTATTTATCTTTGCTGGACTACTCAACTTTGGTGGAGGTTTTGCAAGCGAGAATGTTCGAACACAATTAGCCAACCAAAACATCGCATTCCCGATTGAAGCTGGATTACCTGCAAACACCAAGGATCAACTTCTTAAGTGGGCCGGTATGCAAGTTGTCTCAGGGGAAATGGCTAGGGATTATTCAGACTTGTACATCCTTGAACACATGAATGCTTCAGCTGCTGCTGTAATGGGAAAGCCAGCAACTTATTCTGAGGTATCTGCTGAATACATGGCAGCAGTTCGTGGTGGCAGTGCAGATGCTGAAAGAACTGCAAAACTTTCAGAACTTCGCGACACCTTGTTTATGGGTAACACGCTTCGAGGCATGCTTCTTCAAGCCTATGCATTCGGAATGATGGGCGTCATTGCGGGTTATGCCGCTATTGCATCCCTTGTTGGTGGTTTTGTATTTCTTCTATTAGCAATTGCTGGGTTGATGCATATTCGTCGCACTCCTGAGGATGCGACGATTTAACCCTCAACTCTCCGTGAGGGGTTAAAAAAGCGCCCCTGGGTATATCCCAGGGGCGCTTTCTCTTTTAACTTTATTTCTCTAGCGCTCTAGCTTTCCTGAAATGAAATCTTCAGTCTTTTGATGCGCTGCCTCATCTGTGTACTGAGTTGGAGGTGTCTTCATGAAGTAGCTAGAAGGTGAAAGCAATGCTCCACCAATCTTGCGATCAAGACCGATCTTTGCGCAACGAAGCGCATCAATGATCACACCAGCTGAGTTTGGTGAATCCCAAACTTCCAACTTGTATTCAAGGTTAAGAGGTACATCGCCAAATGCGCGGCCTTCGAGGCGAACGTAGGCCCACTTGCGATCATCTAGCCATGGAATGTAGTCAGAAGGTCCGATGTGGACATTCTTGGCTCCAAGATCATGGTTTAACTGTGAAGTCACAGAGTTTGTCTTTGAGATTTTCTTTGATTCAAGACGATCACGCTCGAGCATGTTCTTGAAGTCCATGTTTCCACCAACGTTTAGCTGATAGGTGCGATCTAGGTGAACGCCACGATCCTGGAACAACTTAGCCATGATGCGGTGAGTGATGGTCGCACCAACTTGGCTCTTAATGTCATCTCCAACGATCGGAAGTCCAGCATCAGCAAACTTCTTTTCCCATACTGGGTCAGATGCTATAAAGACTGGAAGAGCGTTAACAAAAGCACATCCTGCATCAATTGCGCACTGTGCATAGTACTTAGCAGCAGTTTCAGAACCTACAGGTAAGTAGCAGATCAACACATCGACCGCTTCATCCTTGAGAGCCTTGACTACATCTACTGCTGGAGCATCTGATTCCTTGATTGTCTCACGGTAGTACTTACCAAGACCATCGTTTGTAACACCGCGCAGAACTGGAACACCAGTCTTTGCAACATCACTAAATTTAATTGTGTTGTTCTCACTTGCCCAAATTGCATCAGCAAGATCTAGTCCGACCTTCTTTGCATCAACATCAAAGGCTGCAACAAACTTGATGCTAGAGATGTGGTATCCCCCAACAACAGCGTGCATAAGACCTGGGATCTCTTGATCTAGGGCAGCATCCTTGTAGTACTCAACGCCTTGGACTAATGAGTTAGCGCAGTTTCCAACGCCAACGATTGCAACACGGATGTCGCCTTTACCGGTTGTGATATTCACTCTATTTCCTCTCGGTTTTGATCATGTCTTCCAGCCAAGCAATCTCTCGATCAGCTGTCTCCAGTGAGTGACGTCGCCACTCCTCCAGATATTTGTCGATACCAACAGGTGACTTCTCGAGTTCACCACGAAGGATTTCGGCTTTCTCCTTGAGGCGACGATGGCGTCCCTCAAGAATTCTTACTCTGTTATTTGCTGAGGTCGGAGAAAAGAATGCAAAACGAATTTCAAATCCTTCATCCTCCCAAGTCTCTGGTGTTACTGATTCAGTCAATGATTCAAATCTGCGAGCGCCTTTATCGGTGATTGCATACACAATTCGAGAGCGACGAGAAGAAAGCTCTGAAACGGTCTCTTCAATTAATCCGGCTTCCATCATTCGGCG
>Ga0209087_1000141_pt1 | contig 44476 bp, 64 predicted proteins | sample S_130805_EF_Meta_FD_187321 | JGI IMG/M metagenome (GOLD analysis project Ga0209087, IMG submission 187321) | Freshwater microbial communities from Lake Simoncouche, Canada to study carbon cycling - S_130805_EF_MetaG (SPAdes) (version 2) | ecosystem: Environmental > Aquatic > Freshwater > Lake ... | reverse complement strand
AACAAGTGAAACAAATCGCTGACGTGGAAGCCAAGAAAGTAGTCAAGGCCCACGAAAAGAAGATGCATCCCGGCGCAAAGAAGTTTGCCAAGGGCGGCGTAACAAATGAAATGTTGGTTAAGAACGGTCGCAACATGGCTCGTGTAATCAATCAACGTGGCTCAGGCCGAGGTGGTTAATATGGCTAAATTCAGCAAAAAAGAAATGGGTAAAGAAGTTGGTCAATCCAACGTCTACGCAGAACCCCACACCATGACCGGTAAAGTTGTAAAGCCAGAAGACGTAAAAGGCGCGGGCTATCCCGAAGAGGCTAAGACTACGGGCATTAAAGTTCGTGGTACTGGCTGCGCCACGAAGGGGCTCTACGCAAGAGGTCCAATGGCATGAACTATGCCGAGCTTGTAGTCGCTGTTTCAGATTACTGTGAGAACACGTTTCCCACGGTAGATATGAACACGCTCATCCGTCAGGCGGAGCAGCGTATCTACAACTCAGTTCAACTTGCCAACTTAAGAAAAAACGTGACGGGTACATTTACTCTTAACAACAAATACCTTTCCTGTCCCTCAGATTTTCTTTCTGTTTACTCTATTGCGGTCATCAAACAAAACGGCGACTATTTGTATTTATTGAATAAAGACGTAAACTTTATTCGGGAGGCGTATCCAAGTGCATCAGATACAGGATTACCTAAACACTATGCGATCTTTGGTCCACAGTATACAAATGAAGCCGAGCTTTCTTTTATTGTGGGGCCAACCCCGGACTATTCTTACGCTACAGAACTACACTACTATTATTATCCCGAGTCTATAGTCACCGCAGGTACGACTTGGCTTGGGGATAACTTTGACTCAGCCCTCCTTAACGGGACGATGATTGAGGCCATTACCTACATGAAGGGCGAGCCCGACATGGTTAAGTTGTACATGGACCGCTATGCTCAATCTATGGTTTTGTTGAAGAACTTGGGCGACGCAAAACAGCGCGCCGATGCGTACAGAGATGGGCAAGTAAGGAACCCCGTCATATGATGCGATACAGCAGATCAGAGGCAATTGCTCTTGGGCTATCGCGTTGCTATGGATCTGTTTGCTCAAAACATCCTGAATTGGATGGTGAAAGAAGGGTGTCTGGTGCTTGTGTTAACTGTGCCAAGGAGTCGTTGCAAAAATATAGAAAACAAGATGTAGAACGTTACAAAGAACACGCTAAAAAAAGCAATTTAAAAGCAAAAGAAAAGTTGCAAAATAGTCCGGAATTAAAAGAAAAGAAATTAAAAAAAGACGCAGAATACAGGGAAAAAAACAAAGAAACCATAGCACGCGCAATTTCCTTGTGGAGACAAAAGAACAGAGAAAAAGTAAGGCAATACACCAGCAAATGCAGAAAATCTAGGAGCTGGGTGGTGCATGCCGGAACCGTAAAGCGAAGATTGTCTAAGGCGCAAAGAACGCCAGCATGGCTTACTGAAGATGATTTTTGGATGATTAATCAGGCTTATGAAATTTCCGCAATTCGGGCTAAAATGACTGGTTTGGAATGGCATGTAGATCACGTAATTCCGCTAAATGGAAAATTGGTTTCTGGGTTACATGTTCCGCTTAACTTAAGAGTTATTTTGGCAAAAGAAAATTTGAGTAAGGGGAATTCGTTCCCCGTTATTTAAAAGTAAATGTAACGTTTCATTATGATTGTCCAAGGCCAAACCACCAGCTTCAAAGCCGAGTTGTATCAAGGGGTTCACAACCTCTTGACCGACACGTTGAAGATCGCCTTGTACACTGCGTTGGCAGATCTCAATGAGAACACGACCGCCTACTCCACGGCCAATGAAATTGTTGGAACCGGGTACACAGCCGGCGGAAAAACGCTAACAGGTGTGACTATTGGCACTTCTGGTTCGATAGCCTACGTTAATTTTAGTAACGTGGTGTGGACTCCCGCATCATTTACCACACGTTGCGCGTTGATTTACAACAGTTCCCAAGGAAACAAGTCTATTGCGGTACTTGATTTTGGATCTGACAAAACTGCAACAAATACATTTACAATCACTATGCCAGCCAATACGGCTACTTCTGCTTTAATTCGCACGTCTTAAGAGGACAGATATGAACCAAAACGAAACAATCCAAGCAACCGATAGCGCATCTGTGTGCATCGAGCGCCTGTCTTCTTTGAACGAAGAGTCAAAGCTCACAGGTTATTTTCACGTAGAGTGTCTGGGTCCAGACGGACAAGTCAAGTGGACTGATACGTTTAAAAATCAAGTCACCACAGTGGGTGCCAACTTCATGTTGAACCAAACTTTTACAGGTTCCAGCTATACGGCCGCTTGGTATCTTGGTTTGGTAACTGGTCCGGGCGCAGGTAATACTTATCTTGCAGCCAACACTATGGCGTCTCACGCTGGCTGGACTGAGAACACCTCTTACTCAAATGCCACACGGCCAGTGATGGCGTTTAGTGCTGCTTCCGCCGGTGCTATTTCCACCTCTGCTGCTGTGTCTTTTAATATTAACGCTACCGCTACGATTGCTGGTGCGTTTGTAACTACCGACAATACAAAAGGCGGAACGACCGGTACTCTGTACTCGGCTAAAAACTTTACGGGCGGAGATCGTGCCGTAGCATCAGGCGACATCTTGAATGTCAGCTACACAACTACTATCACGGTGTAATCATGGCAGCATCATTTAAACTTGGACAAGTCGTTAAACTGGTTCAGACAATCCCCGTTGGTCCTGTTAAGCAGTTAGCCGTAGATCAGAGTGGAAACATTTCCTATTTGATCGAATGGAAAGACAGCGAAGGCAAAACACAGCAGCGGTGGTTTAAAGAATCTGAACTTGCTGCGGCGTAATTATGGCCGCCGGATGGGGATCTGGCTCTTGGGGTCAAGTAGGCTGGGGGATGTCTCTGTATGAAGAGTCCTCTAGCGAAACCTCGTCCGTCTCCGATGATGTAACAAACATTGTAAACGCCGCTGCCAGCATAGCGGAAACCGTATCCATAGTAGACGACATTACGGCTCAGGGTGCGTTTAATGTAAACGTAGCCGAGACTGTAGTGGGATCAGATACGCCGGTTTCTACGGTTGTATTCCAAAATCAGATAGCCGAGACTCAATCTGCCTCAGATGAGTTTACAAATACGCTAAATGCCGCTGCGTCTATAGATGAAACATTTACGTTAAATGACTCATTAACAAACCTATTGACAATTTCCGGCGTCATTAGTGAGTCACAGGCGGCTGCTGATACAATTGATGGTAGTCAGGTTGTTGTAGGAGCAATAGATGAAACCCAATCTTTGGCGGATTCTGTTGCAACCACGGCAACTTTATTGGGTAATATTGACGAAACCGCTGCAAGTTCTGACGACATAAATGCAATTTTGGCTAGGACAGGTCAGGTGGATGAGGTTATTTCTGCCTCAGATTTGACGACAAACACATTAAATGCTATAGCTTCTATTGCTGAAAATGTTGTTTTAGGCGATAATTTTGTCAATTCGCTTGTGGCTTTTGTTAATATTTCAGAAGCCGTAGCTGCTGCTGACGCATTTAGTGCGCGTTTGTTCTGGGAGCCAATTGACGATTCTCAGACAACGACTTGGAATAACATAAACGATACGCAAACGCCGGGATGGACAGAAGTAAATGATGTACAGTCACCGAATTGGACGCCAGTAGCGGCTTGAGGATAAAACATGGCATACACAACTTTATTGGGATTGTCTTTACCTACCACGGGAACCCTAGCTGGAACTTGGGGCGACGAGGTAAACAATGCCATTACCTCTCTTTTAGATACCGCAGTAGCCGGTACAACAACTCTTAATACTGACGCAGATGTGACGCTGACCACCACAACTGGTGCGGCCAACCAAGCTCGTCAGGCAATTATTAACTGGACGGCAAACGGTACGGTAACCAGAAACATCACCGCACCCGCCCAGTCCAAGATCTATGTAGTGCGTAACGCAACAGCGGGTACACAAAACATAGTTATACGTGGCGCTGGTCCTACAACTGGTGTTACAATTCCACCCGGAATTACTGCATTGGTGGCGTGGAATGGTTCTGATTTCGTGTCTATTGCGCAGGGTCCGGGAGTGAGTGGCGGAACTTTTTAACTGGAGAGAAGTATGGCGAGAACGATGTCCAAATCATTGGACCGGGTGGGTGTTTCTGCACCGATGCAGATTAATGTGAACATCACACCAGTCAATGTAAGCGTGGCGGTAATTTTAAGCGAAGATGCAATTCTTACCTACACGGTAGAACACATCTACGAAAACATCTGGACCCCCGATAGCGACCCGAATCCTACTTATTTTCCATTTCTGGTTGATAAAAACGTATCATCAGATGGATATTACGCATTTCCGATTACAGGAATTCGTCTCAGGATAACGGCGTATGTACAAGGAACTGCGACGTTAAAGGTAATCCAAGCCGGTACGAAGTGACATGGCTGAAGGATACATCGGCTCTACTACGAAGAGCGCCATATACGGACGAGTGTATGGAACGGCGGGCGCGAGCAGTGATACAATCATTGCGAAGAGATATGTTTTCACGGAACCTCATATTCTTTGGCTAGTGACACATAACTTAAACACAAAAAACTTTACAATAGGGCTTCAAGATTCCAACGGTAGAGAGTTTTTTGCAGGGGTTGAAGCCTTGGATAACAACCAGTTTTTAGTTAGGCTGACCGAGCCGACAAGCGGATCAGTTAATGCGATATTCTTTGTTTAAGGCTTTTATGACATTTGAAATTGTTATCCCCAAGAAAGATCTTCACCTGTCAGCTTATATGAAAGCTCACGGGGCAGTTCTTAAAAACTACAAGAACGGAAATTTTTATTTTGAAAGCGATATACCAGAACTAGAGTGGCGGGTTAAACATGCGGGCTCTGATGCCCTTCGTGTTGACCAAGAACTTCTTGCTTTAAAGCGGTTTGTGGTGTAAAATTTTTTAAGCGTGAGTCGAGCCGAGAACAGATTTATATAAATCATTTAACACTAATTTTGGAGTATGACTCATGGCTAATTTCCCAGTATTTCACGGCATTACCCTTGCCCAAAGCGCGTATGTAGAAAACCTACACCTCGAAATTTTATCTGCTGACCCCAGCCCCGTTTATGCTGGTCGTCTGTGGTTCAACTCTACTGACAAAGTAATCCGTTATTCCGCTTTAGACAGCACCGGCGCTACTATTGTTCGCACCATCAAGGATGCTGAGTCCGCAGCTACTGAGTTGGCCGCTGTTCAGGCTTCTATTGCTGCCGAAACAACTCGCGCTACTGCCGCTGAAGGCGTTCTGACTTCTAGCATCGCCGCTGAAGTTACACGCGCTACTGCTGCTGAAGCTGCTCTGAATTCTAAAATTGACCAGACTAAAGCTGACATTCTCGGTGGTATCCCTCCCGCTCTGTTAGATACCATCACTGAGCTTGCACATGCTCTGCGCGATAACCCAAGTATCGTAAGCGTGCTTGAAGGCATGATTGCCACAACTCAAGCTGAAGTTGACGCTGAAGAGATCCGTGCCGCCGCCGCTGAGGCCGCTCTGTCTGGCCGTATCACTACTGAAGTTTCTGATCGCCAAGCCGCCGTTAGCGCAGAAGCCGCTACTCGTGCCGCTGCTGATACAGCTTTGGACGGTCGTGTTACTACCGTTGAAGGTCAAGTTAACGGCAAGATCGGCAACCTGTCTAGCCTGACTACTACAGACAAGTCGACCCTCGTTGCTGCTATCAACGAAGTTAACGCTGGCCTGACTAGCGAAATCTCTCGTGCTCAAAGCGCAGAACAGACCCTGACAACCAGCATTGCTGCTGAAGTTACCCGCGCTACTGGCGTGGAAGCTGGCTTGCGTACAGACCTGACTGCCGAAACTGCTGCACGTACCGCCGCTGACTCTGCTGAAGCTACTGCTCGCGCCGCTGGTGATGCAACAAACGCAACCGCCATCGCAACTGAGAAGTCACGCGCTGAAGGCGTTGAGGCTGGCCTCCGCACCGATCTGACCGCTGAAACTGCTCGTGCACAAGCTGCTGAGCAAGCCAACGCTACTGCAATCGCCACCGAGAAATCACGTGCCGAAGGCGTGGAAGCTGGTCTGCGTTCTGATCTGTCTGCTGAGATCACCAACCGTCAAGCTGCCGTTACTGCTGAAGAGTCTGCACGTATCGCTGCTGATGCATCGTTGCGTACTGACCTGAACACAGAAATTGCTGCACGTCAGTCTGGCGACCAAACTAACGCTACTGCTATTGCTACAGAAAAGACTCGCGCAGAAGGTGTTGAAGCTGGTCTGCGTACCGACTTAACAACTGAAATCGCTGATCGTCAAGCTGCTGTTTCTGCCGAGGCTACAGCCCGTGCCGCCGCAGTTACCGCCGAAGCATCTGCCCGTTCTGCCGCTGACGCTTCCCTGCGTAGCGACTTGAACAGCGAAATCAGCCGCGCTCAAGCTGCTGAAACCGCTTTGGATGGCCGTATCTCCACAGAGATCTCTGACCGTCAAGCTGCCGTAAGCGCCGAAGCTACTGCTCGTGCAGCCGCAGACACAGCGATCCGTACTGACTACAACGCTACCGTGTACACTTTCCAAGCTGGCTCTGCCGCGACTGTTCACACCATCACCCACAACCTGAACAACGGTTATGTGGACGTGGGCGTGCAAGTTGAGCGCGCCAATGGCAAGTACTACAACGACATCGTGTCCGTTGAAGAGCAAGACAACAACACCATCAAGGTGTACTTGTCTACCGCTCTCAAGGTCAAAGTGATCTGCCGTAGCGCCAAGGCTCTGTAATTAAGGAGGGGGGCTAATCACCCCCCGTTCTTATGAAAGCTCTGCCAAACTTTAACTTTGATTCCTTAAAAACCGTGGAAGACGCATTTTCAAAACTTGAAAGTGAAATTCGTGATCTAGCGGATTTGATTGAAGACCCGTTTGGGGAAGATGACAGAGATCAGTTGTCTGAGAATATCGAATGGGTAAAGCGGTTTTACGAAACTGCTGAGAAGAGGATATTAGAGAGTGACCGAAGCTGAGAGAATTCGTGAGTGGCTAATCCGCGTTGCTGATGACGTACAAGAGAAGTTTGAAATGTACAAAATCGGTATCGTCAAAAAACAAGAACTATTGGATTTTATACGCCAGTCTTACGACACGCTCCTAGTCATGAAAAAGGTTGCTCATGGCACGGCATACATGAAGGGCATAAGCCCGAAAGGAATTTAAATGGAATCAAGAATCTATAACGACCTAGCGCTGTACGGTGCTTTGGTTATGTCGGTTGACGAGTCTGGCTTCCCAGCCAACCCCAAAATCGGCACCATCATGATTAAGGACAAGTGTCTGTTTGCCTACATCAAGGTGGGTGATCTGGAGACTTGGTATCCCTTTGCATCTAAGACAAATTCATACATCCACAGCCAAGGTTTAGATTCGTCTACATGGGTTGTGACTCACAATCTGAACAGCACCAACTTGTGGATTCAGGTTAAAGACCAGACCGGCAATATCTTGTCGGTTGGCAAGCAAGACATCGACGCTAACTCTTTCCGTCTGACATTTACCAGCGCTGTTCGCGGAACAGTTATGGTGGTGGCTCCTGATACAGTGGACGTTCCCCTGTTGAAAGCCAGCTTGATCCAAGTGGGTCAGAATGTTGAGATCAACACTGCTGGCGTGTACATCAACGGTTCGCCCGCTCTGACCGCTGCAAACATTCAAGGCCAGATTGATACATCTATCGCTGCTGTGGTGGGCGCTGCTCCCGCCGCTTTGAATACTCTAGAAGAGATTGCTGCTCAGTTGGCTAACGACGAGTCGGCTGTTTCCTCATTGACAACGATTGTTTCCAATAAAGCTAACAAAGACCTGTCTAACGTCACCACACTTCCTGCTGGCGTGATCGCTCAGTTGAAGGGCGATACAGGAGCTACCGGAGCAACTGGAGCTACTGGTGCTCAAGGCCCTGCTGGCCCTAACGGCGCTACTGGCGCAACAGGTGCACAAGGCCCACAAGGTATCCAAGGTACTACCGGAGCCACAGGCCCCCAAGGCCCTCAAGGTCTTAAAGGTGATACTGGTGCTGACGGCGCTCAAGGCCCTCAAGGCTTGAAAGGCGACAAGGGAGATACAGGTTCTACAGGCCCAACAGGTGCTACTGGCGCACAAGGTCTACAAGGTATTCAGGGTCTCAAGGGCGACACAGGTGCTACTGGAGCTACAGGCCCACAGGGCGCTACTGGTGCTACTGGCCCTCAAGGCCCACAAGGGTTAACTGGCGCTACAGGTGCTCAAGGCCCCCAAGGTGCAACTGGTGCAACAGGCCCCGCAGGTTCTGACGCATCGGTAACCTCTAGCTCTATCCAGACCGCTCTGGGTTTTGCTCCTGCAAACATCGCTTCTTTGTCTGGCGACATTCTTCCTGCCGTGTCTGGCGCTTCTAACATCGGCTCACCCACCAAGAAGTTCAACGCCATTTATACAGAAGAAATGCACATTGATGCAAACACTCTGTACGTGGACGGAGTTCCAGTTCTGGGTTCTACCGCTAACACGATTACGTTTACCGCTGATACAAATCAAGGTATGCGTATTTCGACTAGCGGCACTGGTAGTTTGGTTTTGGACTCCGCTGCCGGAACTACTATCCAAACTACAGGTCAAAACGGCGATGTGCTGATTCAGTCTTCTGGCCAAGGCGCTTTAACTCGCCTAACCTCTGCGACACAAGTTACTCTGACAGCTCCTACCGTGGCTGTTGCTGGAGATCAAACTGTTTCCGGCGCTTTGACTGTTGCAGGTAACCTGACAGTTTCTGGAACCACCACAACAGTTAATACTGCAAACTTGGTAGTTAAAGACAATATCATCACCGTGAACAAGGGAGAGGCTGGTTCTGGCGTTTCCTTGAACGTGGCTGGTATTGATGTAGACCGTGGCGATTTGGCTCGTCAGCGCTTGATCTGGAACGAAACAGCGGGCAAATGGCAAGCTGGCCCAACCACTCAAGAAGTGAACCTAGCCACTGAGTCTTATGTAACCACAGCCATCTCTGGTAAGGCCAACACTTCTAGCCTCGCTACCGTGGCGACCAGCGGTTCTTACAACGACCTGACAAATAAGCCTACACTGTTCTCCGGCTCTTATACAGACCTGACCAGCAAGCCCACTTTGTTCTCTGGCGCATATGCAGATTTGACTGGTAAGCCTTCACTGGCTACCGTGGCAACTTCTGGTTCTTACGCAGACTTGACCAGCAAACCTACATTGTTCTCTGGTTCTTACGCTGATCTGACAAACAAGCCTACAATTTTTTCTGGTTCATTTGCAGATTTAACCAATAAACCCACTACACTATCGGGATACGGAGTTACCTCCATCTCCGGCGGCACATTCTAAGGAGTAACATATGTCACAAAGCGGATATACCCCCATCCTCAATTACTCAAGCTCAACAGCTTCTGCCGTTCCTTTGGCGGCAAACCTTGCACAGGGCGAGCTGGCGATCAACAACAACGACGGGAAATTGTTCTACAAGGACAGCTCCGGTGTAGTTCAGACTATGGCTTCTAAAGCCACTGGCGCTATCGGTGGTTCTACTACCCAAGTGCAATTCAACAGCTCTGGCGCATTGGCTGGCTCTGCTAACCTGACATTTAACGGTACTACTCTGACTTCGGCTGGTTTTGCTGGCCCCGGTACTGGTTTGACTGGAACTGCTTCTGGTTTGTCTATCGGTGGAACCGCTGCTTCTGCCACCAATCTGGCTGGCGGCGCAGCAAGTCAAATCCCCTACCAAACCGGTGCGGGCGCTACGACATTCTTGGCTAACGGTACAGCAGGTCAAGTTCTGACAAGCAATGGTGCATCTGCTCCTACATGGGCCGCAGCAGCCGCTGGTGGAATTACATACACCCGTATTACTTCTACAACCACTCTGACCAATAATCAGGGCGTGATTACAGATACTACTGGCGGCTCTTTCACCGTTAACCTTCCCGCATCTCCCTCTACCGGCGCTCAAGTATGGCTGGCTGACGGCGGAGCTTGGGGCACAAACAACCTGACGGTTGGCCGTAACGGTTCTACTATTGAAGGCTCTGCTCAAGACCTAGTATGTGATATTACTGGCGTTGGAATCCAGATGCTGTATGACGGCACAACTTGGCAAGTTTATGCTCAAGCTGGCGCATTTAGCAGCTCATTTACAGGAACAGGTTCTGTGGTGTTGGCAACTTCGCCAACAATTACTACAGCCACCCTTGTAAACCCAACCATTACCAATTACACAGAAACTACAGTAACCGCTAACACATCAACCGCTTACACGATTGATAACACTAACGGCACATTGCAGATTCTGACACTGACAGGTAACTGCACATTTACATTCCCTACCGCTACGGCAGGTAAGTCATTCACACTGTTCTTGAAGCAAGACGCTACAGGCTCACGTACCGTGACTTGGCCCGCATCAGTGAAATGGCCCGGCGGAACTGCTCCAACTATTACCGCAACAGCGAGCAAGGGCGACAAGTATGTTTTCACGGCAGACGGCTCTTCTTGGGCGGGGTCAAATGCCGGCCAAAACTATACTCTATAAGGGGTAATTAATGTTTAGCTCAAATGCATCGCAGGTAAGTACTGCGGCGAATTATATAGAGGATGTGTTCTCTACTTGGTTGTACACGGGTAATGGTTCAACTGGGCAAACAATTGCAAATGGAATTGATTTATCAACTAATGGTGGAATGGTTTGGGCTAAATCTAGAAGCAATGCTCAAACTGGTTTTATATTTGATACATCAAGAGGTAGTGGAAAATATTTAATTCCGTCAGCAACCAATGCATCCGCCAATGGAACGCCAAATGGAGTTACTTTTCTTACAAATGGATTTTCTACTGTTGATGGAATTGCGCCAACCTTTGCTAACCTATGCAACCAAAGCGGATACACTTACGCCTCATGGACATTTGCCAAGCAGCCAAAGTTCTTTGATGTTGTGACTTATACTGGGAATGGAACTAACCCTAGAAACATCTCACACAATCTTGGCTCAGACCCCGGATGCATTATTGTTAAAAGAACTGATATAGGAGCAAATTGGAGTGTTTATCATCGTAGTTCAGCCGCATCAGGTTTTACAGCGGCTCAATGCTATATGTATTTGAACTCAACCAACGCAGTTACAGATAATTCAACATTTTGGAGCGATACAGCTCCTACAAGTACAACTTTTACTGTTGGTTCACAATCAAACGCGAATGGTGGCACATATGTCGCCTACCTATTTGCCCATAACGCAGGAGGCTTTGGCCTGACGGGTTCGGACAATGTGATTAGCTGTGGGTCTTACACGGGTGATGGAACAACAGACGGTTCAAAGTTAGTATCGCTTGGGTACGAGCCACAATGGGTTTTAGTTAAAAGAACAGATTCAAGCACTAATGGCGGCTGGCACATGATTGATATGATGCGTGGAATGCCAACGGCAACAAATTCGTCGTCAATTACCGCTTTATTGTTAGCCAACACTAGTGCGGCTGAAAATTTAGATTCAACTGGAGGCCCAAGCGCAACTGGGTTTAATCCTGTTGCATCTTTAACAAACACTAATGCGGCAACCTACATCTACATAGCCATACGCCGTGGCCCGATGAAAGTGCCTACTGATGGGACTAAGGTGTTTGCTCCAGTTGTTTCTAGTGTTTCAGACGGAACCCAGATTACTGCGGGATTCCCAGTCGATATGCAAATATTTAAATACAGAGCAGGTTCTGCCCCTAGTTATGTTGTTGATAGATTAAGGGGTGTTGGAACCACAACAACAGTTGTGGGAGGGCCACAACTACGCACATCCATAACTGCTGCTGAAACGAATACTGGTGGTATTGCAAGAAACTGGAACAACACTGGGTTTGCAATGCCATCGGGGTTTGGTACTGTTAGCGATATTTTTTGGAGCTTTGGACGCGCCCCCAGCTTCTTTGATGAGGTTTGCTATACGGGGAATGGAGTTGCTGGTAGACAAATAACACACAACTTAGCGGCAGTGCCTGAGTTGATGATTGTAAAGCCAAGAAGTACAGTTGGCGCTTGGTCTGTATATAATTCTTTTAACGGCGCATCAAGCCAGATGTATTTAAATCTAACTAACTCCGCCGACTCTGGAAATCCAGTTTGGTATAACACTTCGCCAACCGCAAGTGTCTTTAGCGTCAATGATACGGGTTGGGGTGTAAATGATACGTCACAGACTTACGTAGCTTACTTATTTGCCTCCTGCCTCGGCGTTTCCAAAGTAGGAAGCTACACAGGTAACGGCACAACTCAAACCATTGACTGCGGGTTTGCTGGTGGCGCTAGGTTTGTGCTTATCAAGCGTACAGACTCAACTGGTGATTGGTACGTTTACGACACAGCTCGCGGAATGACTACATTGACAGACCCTTACTTGCGTTTGAACAACTCTGCCGCTGAAACAGCTACGCTTGGTTCTGTGACTACAGTATCCACAGGTTTTGCGCTGAACTCAGCCATCTTAGCCGACATTAACGTAAACGGTGGTTCCTACATATTCTTAGCCATAGCTTAAATTTTAAACAGGAGTAAATATGAATTTACGTAATAAACAAACTGGAGCCGTAGTAACGGATGGCGAGTTCCGTGCCGCCTTCCCCAGCACAGGTTTTCCTATTCAAATCACAGAGCAGACTTATAACGAGTTTGGCTACGATGTGGTTCTAGAAGGCCCACAAGCTCAGCCCACCCGCTATCAAGTAGGTTTTGCTGATGGCGTTCAACAAATCGACGGCAAATGGTTTACCAAGTATTCCGTAGCTGACATGGACGATGAAGCTAAAGCAGCCAAAGACGCTGAGCAAGCTAAGAATGTACGTACACAGCGTACAGAGAAGCTGCGTGATTGCGACTGGACACAGCTAGACGACACCCCCATGAGCAATACACAAAAAGCTGGCTGGGCAACATATCGTCAAGCACTGCGTGATGTTCCTAAGCAAGCTGGCTTCCCATTTGACATTGAATGGCCCACACAACCGGAGTAAAACATGGCAAATTTATCAAGTATCATCGCCCCTAACAACGTTACTACTGCGACCAATACGCAGACGTTGACTGGTAAGACAATTAGCGGAGCCAGCAATACATTAACGGTTGATGGAACAAACTCTGTTGGCTATTTGAATATTCCACAAAACAGCCAATCAGCCGCATATACATTGGTTCTTGCAGATGCTGGAAAGCATATTTTCCATCCATCAACAGACGCAAATGCTCGCACATTTACCATTCCTGCAAATAGTAGCGTAGCGTATCCTATTGGAACAGCAATTACATTTGTAAACATGACATCACAAGTGGTCAGCATTGCAATCAATACTGACACGATGTATTTGTCTAGCGCAGGAACCACGGGCACACGTTCTTTGGCTCAATATGGCTCTGCTACAGCTCTTAAAATTACATCAACATCTTGGATTATTTCTGGCTCGGGGTTGACATGAGTGGCGCACTACAAGCTGTTTTTCAAAATCAAAGATCGTTTGGAGGGCCCCCCGGACAACAGGCTTATACAACTGCCGGTACTTATTCGTGGGTTGCTCCAACTGGCGTGACTTCTGTTTCTGTCGTTGCGGTTGGTGGTGGTGGTGGAGGAGCTGGAGGCTGTACCCTTGGTTGCAATAACGGCGGCGGTGGTGCGGGCGGCGGAGGGGGGTTGGGGTATAAAAATAATTATGCAGTTAACCCCGGTTGTTCTTATACCGTTATTGTTGGCATTGCTGGTCCCGGCGCTCCCGGACAAAATCAAAACGGAACTTCTGGAGGGGTTTCTTATTTTGTTAGCACAGGAACTGTTCGTGGTGCTGGCGGCGTCCAAGGAACTCGCCCCGGGGGTGGTGCCGGTGGCGTATTTACTGGTGATGGTGGCGGTAACGGCGGCAGTGGAGGAGATGGGACTTGTTCTTCGCCGGGTTCCTCTGGCGGCGGCGGCGCTGCTGGTTACTCTGGCAATGGCGGCAGGGGTCAATCTATAAACGTCACCAACCGAACCGATGGCTCTGGCGGCGGCGGCGCTGGCGGACAAAATGGTTGCTCCTTTAGAGGCGGCGGCGGCGTCGGCATACTTGGTCAAGGTTGTAATGGAGTTGGGTCTGGCGCTGGAGGCTCCGGCGGCACTAGTGCAACCACAGGAGCTGGCGGCGCTTACGGCGGCGGCGGTGGAGGTTCTTATTCTTCCGGCAGTACGGGCGCTGTTGGAGCAGTTCGTATTATCTGGCCCGGTAACACTCGTTCATTCCCATCTACAAACACTGGAAATCTTTAATCGGGAATAAATATGAATTTATACATTGAAACCGAAAACGGCGCAACAAAAAATCATCCCGCTTTTGAGGACAACCTCATGCAAGCGTTTGGATCTATCCCGGCAAACTGGGAACCTTTTACACGTGTTGAACGCCCAGAACCAAAAACCTATCAGGTCTTGGAATCTGATGAACCCATTTATGCCAAAGTAAATGGCGTTTGGACTGATGTGTGGTCTTTGCGTGATATGACCGCTGAAGAAAAAACAGCAAAACAACAAGCTACCCAAGACGCATTTAATGCCCGTGAGCAAGCTGAGAATTGGTCTGCATGGACTTTGGATGAGACTACTTGTACAATGGTTGCTCCCATTCCGCGCCCTGCTCCTGTAGAAGGCAAGCTGGTGTTCTGGTCTGGCGCAGATGCCAACTGGAAAGAAGCTCCCGCTCGCCCAGAAGGCGAATATAAGTTTGACTTTCTTGCTTGGCAGTGGGTTAAAGTTGTAAACTGACGCTTTAACCAAGGGAAAAGTCGTGGCCAAAACAGCAACCAAGGAAGTGTGCAAAGCTGCTGAATCAGTAGCAGAAGTTGTTCTCAATACACAGCTTCAGATTGCTCATTATTTCCCGTGCCCAATTTATTTAATTGAGCGCCCCGACTTTTTGGAAGTTGTTAATTTGGTTTCAGAAGAAGGCTTGGAAGCTCAGCGCAAAGAGCGTGACCTAAACGAAATCTACCCCGTCTACATGAGTGGCAACTACTACGCTGATCCACGCATGGAAAAATTTACAGAGTTTGTTGGCGCTACTGCTTGGAACATTTTGAATGAACAAGGTTACGCCATGCAGGACAAGGCGGTGCAGTTTACGGAAATGTGGACACAAGAGCATCACAAGCACTCCGCAATGGACGCGCACGTTCATGGGTTTGGCTCGCAGATTGTAGGTTTTTACTTCCTTGAGACTCCAGAGGATTGCTCTCGCGTAGTATTCCACGATCCCCGTGCAGCCAAGGTTCAGATTGACTTACCCGAACAAGACATGAACATGGCAACTCCAGCCAGCAAAATGATTAACTTTACACCCAAGCCGGGAATGATGATCTTTGCCAACTCATGGCTCTCCCATTCATTTACACGCCATGCGGCTGGCTTGCCAATTAAGTTTGTGCATTTCAGCTTGACAGTAATTCATCAGCAAGCCTGTGCAACACCTCCGGCGGCTGAAATTGTATGAACATGTACCAGATCAGGTTCAACAAGTCTCGTGGACAAGCTGGTCGTGGGTCTATGGATCACGTCTGGCGCGTTTTTGAGAACGGAAAAGAATATTTGTTTAAGAATTTAGACATCACAGTACCCGTCAAAAGCGAAAAAGATGCCAACGGAGTGGACTACAACATTGTGTGTTATGGCAATTTAGAGATTGACAGAGACACTTCAACTGCTTGCATAACTGCTAAAATTTTAGAGGAAGCATAGATGGCTGCGTTAAAATCTAAAACTATATGGTTCTCCATCATCCTTGCTGTATGCGGGGTGTTGGAGCAATCCCAAGGTGCGCTGACCGCTTTGATCGGCGCATCTAACACGGGATTTCTGCTACTGATCGTGTCGATGGTGATGGCGTATCTGCGCACTTTAACTACTCAACCCCTATCAGATAAGTAATTACCGATGGGCCAAAGCGGGAAAAATGATGGACACTTTAGACATCTTAGCCAAGATTTGGCCCCTTTTACTGGCGTTTATCAGTCTTGTGATTGTGCTTGCTAAGCTCGACAATCGCGTGGCAGTTCTTGAGGAAAAAGTAAAAGTCTTGTTTGAACTGTATAACAAGAAGTCTTAGACCTTAACGCGGGAATTATATACAATTGACACAATGTCCCGTATAATAGCGGGATCGGAGGCGAGATGAACGAGCTGTTTAACCTGATAAAGGGCGCTGCGCCCGCTCTTGCAAGTGCTGTTGCCGGTCCACTCGGCGGCCTTGCAATCTCTGCTATTGCCAATAAACTTGGCGTCTCTCCGGAGCAGATCCCTGCCGCTATACAAAGCGATCCAGAGGCTTTAGTCAAAATCAAAGAACTTGAATTAGAGTACGCCAAGCTCACAATTCAAGACCGCGCTTCCGCCCGTAGCAGGGAATCTAGTATTGCAATCAGTGCAGACGCCCCTTTAATTAGCAAAATTGTTACACCTGTTTTGGCGCTTATTGTCGTCGGAGTGTGGGGTCTGGTCCAGTGGTTTATCTTGCACAATACCGTTCCGCAAGAGATGCGTGAATTGGTCATTCGTTTACTTGGCACATTAGACGGCGCTCTAATGTTAGTCCTTGCATATTTCTTTGGAGCATCTAGCAAAGATGAAAAATAATTTTGATCTAGCTTTGTCCGAACTTTTAAAGCATGAGGGCGGTTATGTGAACAACAAACTTGACCCGGGTGGCATGACGAACTTAGGTGTGACTCGTGCGGTGTGGGAGTCTTACGTTGGACGTGAATCTTCCGAAAAGGAAATGAGGGCACTGACTCCGGCTCAAGTGGCTCCTCTTTATAAGCGCAAATATTGGGATGCAATTAATGGCGATAGTTTGCCTTCTGGCTTGGATTTATGTGTGTTTGACTGTGCAGTAAATTCTGGTGTAGGCCGAGCAGCCAAAATGCTACAAGGTATTCTTGGTTTGGCTCAAGACGGAAGCATAGGACCAAAGACATTGGAGGCTTGCAAGAAGTTCTCCTCTAAAGATTTGGTAGACAAGTTTTGTAAAGCACGCCAAGACTTCCTTGAGTCTCTGCCTACGTTTAAAACATTTGGAAAAGGTTGGACCGCTAGGGTGGCCGAAGTAGAAAGCAAAAGCACAAACTTAGCATGACCACTATACTGGCTGACTTTAACTTGGGTTTGATGGTTGCTGACTCAAGTATCAGCGACGGCGACCGTGTGTGGATGGGTCGTAAAGTTTTCAGACATCACGGAAATCTGTTGGGATTTTCTGGGGACGTGGATGAGGCGATTGGGTTCCTTCTTTGGTACAAAAAAGGAATGAAGGACAAGCATCCAAAGTTTACTAATTCTCATGCCCTCGTAATGAATAGCGCAGGGCTTTTTTATTTTGGCGCTTCTTGTGTAAGCCAGCCAATTAAAAGCGGAATCGAAGCGATAGGTACGGGGGCCAAAGCGGCCATTTGCACCTACGAGGCGATGGGGTTTAAGAAACCCGCAGCAGCAGTGAAACTTGTGTGCAAGCATGACGCCGGGTCTAGGAGCCCAGTGCGTATCTACAAATTTAAGCGATGAACTACTCTGACTACTACCAATTTTGTACCGTCCGCCAACTAGACTATATCCAAGCCATAGAAGAACATGGAGGTATCAACGCAGCAGCTAGGCACCTAAATGTTTGCAGTGGCACCGTTTCCCGCGTCCTTCAAGCGGTTAAAAAGAAAGCCGAGATACAGGGGTTTTCTCCTGAGCATGACTGGACTCATCCGGTCCCATCTACCCACATAGCCAAAGGGATCAGCACTTACTACAATGAAGAGGGCAAACCTACTGCCACTTGGGTAAAGGCGGATATCAAACAAGAGGCCTACCTAGAAGCCGTGAAGGAGGCCGTAGCGGCGTTCATTGAAGACGTGCCAAGTTTGCCCGTATCTCACGGACCGAAGAAGTTTAATGACGATGTAATCCCTTGGCTACAGATTGGTGACGCACACCTAGGAATGCTGGCTCACGCCGCAGAGGTGGGGGAGAACTTTGATCTTAAGATCGCGGAACAGGAATTGTGTGGAGCTATCTCCATCTTGATTGAAGAACTGCCTCCGTGCGAGAGGATGGTTATCAACGATCTGGGGGATTTTACCCACTACGAAAACTACACGGGTACAACCGAAGCCAGCGGTCATGCGCTAGATTGTGATACACGCTTCCCTAAGATGATCAAAACCTACAGCAGGGTAATGAGGTTTATCGTAGAGAAGTGTTTAGAAAAAGCCAAGTTTGTAGACGTGATCGTAAATCAAGGAAACCACTCCCGGACTAACGATATTTGGATGGCGGAGCTTTTGCGCGTGGCTTATGGCGATACCGGGCGAGTCAACATTCTTAATAACGAGAGCGTATTTATTGCCTATCGCATGGGAAATACGTTAGTGATGACTCACCACTCCGACAAGTGCAAACCTAAAGATCTGGTCAATGTAATGACCTCAGACTTCAGGAGAGACTTTGGGGAAACGGAACACCACTATATAGACATCGGCCACGTCCATCATGGCATGGTAATGAAAGAGCACCCATCCGTATTTGTGGAGTCGTTTAACCATCTTGCGGGATTGGACAAGTGGGCGCACGACTTTGGCTACAGGAACAGAAAATCCATTACAATCATACTACGTAGCAAAACCTACGGTGAAGTTGGTAGACGCTTACTTCCAATACAAGAAATTCGTGCTAGACTTACCAATGCAACTGGTAAAATAGTCAAGCAAAAAGAGGTATACTCTGTATGAGTCAAACTCTTATTATCATCACGGGTCTTATTTACACCGTGATTGCTGTAGATCAATACTTTAAGGGCGGGACGGGACCAAGTATTATGTTTCTTGGGTACGCTTTAGCCAACATCGGGGTCTATCTACAAGCAAAGTAGTCATTTCCCGTTGCTTTCGTGAGAAACAAATGAGAAAATGATTCATGCTTAAAAAGATTCTATTCCGTCCGGGAGTGTCAAGGGAGAATACAAGGTACGCTTCCGAGACGATTGGCCCAGTAAATTCACCTACTCAGACAGTAGGCGGGTGGTATGAATGCGACAAAGTAAGATTTAGGGCGGGCACTCCCGAGAAAATTGGCGGATGGATTCCCGCTTCTTTAAACACATTCCTTGGCAAATGTAGAGCCCTATGGGCGTGGGCTACCTTAGACGGAACCAAGCTGGTAGCCGTTGGTACTAATCTTAAGTACTACATTTTTAAAGGTGGCGTTTATTACGACATCACCCCAATCCGGGTTACGGTTACCCTAACCAATCCTTTTACGGCGACCAATCTTTCCAACGTTATCACCGTGTCCGCCACGGCGCACGGCTGTGTTACTGGTAACTATGTAACATTCTCCGGGGCTACGGGTCTAGGTGGAAATATTACCACATCCGTTTTAAATCAAGAATATCAGATCACGGTAGTTGATGCAAACACTTATACGTTTGTAGCCACGGCTACTGCAAATACGTCCGATACGGGTCATGGCGGAACGGTTTCCGCAGCTTACCAGATTAACGTGGGACCAGAATTCCAAGTTCCCCTAACGGGCTGGGGTGCTGGTCTATGGGGATATGGTACGTGGGGGAATGGTCTAGCAGCTTCTTCTTCTATGAGGCAGTGGAGCCAGTCTAACTTTGGCGAGAACTTAATCTTTGGCCCTCGCGGTGGGGCGATGTACTACTGGCAAAACTCATTAGGGGTTGGGACTAGGGCTTCGCTTTTAACCGGAGGTGATACCCCATCGGTTCAGAATTACATTATGGTGTCAGACGCTAGCAGGTTTGTAATTGCGTTTGGCGTAAATGACTACGGAAGTTTTGCTCAAGACCCCATGTTAATTAGGTGGTCGGATCAAGAATCTACCACAAGCTGGACACCCGCAGCTACGAACCAAGCGGGCAGTTTAAGACTATCTCACGGCTCTCAAATTATCACGGCCCTCCAAGCCCGCCAAGAGATCTTGGTATGGACGGATTCATCTCTTTATTCCCTCCAGTATCTTGGCCCTCCAGTGGTTTGGGGCAGTCAGATCTTGGGAGATAACATATCCATCCTATCTGAGAACGCTGTATCTTTAGCTTCTGGCGTGACTTACTGGATGGGCGTAGACAAGTTTTATAAATATGATGGACGCGTTAATACCTTACGTTGTGATTTAAGACAATACATTTATTCTGATATTAACTTGGGCCAATCCCAACAAGTATTCTCTGGAACCAACGAAGGATTTAACGAGGTCTGGTGGTTCTATTGTTCCGCAAATTCTACGACCATAGATAAATATGTGGTCTATAACTATTTAGAAGATGTATGGTACTACGGTACGATGGCTAGGACCGCTTGGTTGGATTCTGGTATTTTGGATAGTCCTATAGCCACGACTTATGCAAATACTACAGTCAGCCATGAAGTTGGGGTAGACGATAATATCAACGGCACTCCCGTAGCTTTGGCTGCGAATATACAGTCCTCAGAGTTTGACATTGATGACGGACATAACTTTGGATTTATTTACAGAATGCTACCTGACTTGACCTTCCGTGGATCTGCAAGTAGCCCGACCCCTCAAGTGACCATGACGCTTATACCTTTAGCCAACTCTGGCTCAGGATATAACAATCCTCAGTCCGAAGGCGGTAGTAGTAATGCGACGGTCCAAAGAATAGCCACCGTTCCAGTAGAGCAATTTACAGGGCAAGTATTTATAAGGGTCCGAGGAAGACAGTTGGTATTTAAGATCGAGTCTAATCAATTGGGAACGACATGGCAGTTGGGCGCTCCTAGAATTGACATCAAGTCTGACGGCCGCAGAGGTAACTCATGACGTACATGATCACTTCAGAGAACCCCCTAAACAGGGTTGTTGCTCCACGTCTACCAAATGCTCCGACTCAGTACGAGCAAAGATACATAGATACGCTCACCAATGTTTTGCGTTTATATTTCAACCAAGTAGACGGAATCTTGGGACAGCTACAAACAACAGAGATTTTGTCTGAAACAACTGTTATTGATGGCGGATTACCCTCTCAGGCTTATGATAGTGTAACGGATAATGCGGAATTAACCCCTTCGGGATTTTTTAATGGCGGGACTCCATAATGGCTGTAAGAATTCAACTACGACACGGCACTGCGGCCCAATGGACTGCGGCTAATCCTACGTTAACTGTAGGCGAAGCTGGGGCAGAAACTGATACATTTAAATTTAAAATTGGTGATGGTATAACTGCTTGGAACTCTTTGGCCTATGCGGGCGGTGGTTCTGTGGGAGCAGGAACGGTAACCTCTGTGGGTTTGTCTGCACCTGCTTTATTTACTGTAACTGGAAGCCCCGTTACATCATCGGGGTCTTTGGCATTGTCTTATTCTGGAACCGCTTTGCCTGTTGCTAATGGTGGTACAAATAGGGCGGTAGGAAATTACACCATTTACGCAAATGAGATTCACGTTGGCAAAGACGGAAACGACACTACAGGTGACGGCACTTTAATAAACCCCGTGTTAACAATTACCAAAGCGTTGACCTTGGTTGGTGCAGGTAGAAATACTGTTATTGTTCACCCGGGAAGTTACAGCGAAAGCCCCACAGTTACAAGTGCAAACACAACAATTGCAACCTCTGAACTTACTGGTGCTAACACGCAAATTTCTGGAACATTGACGCTGTCTGCTGCGGCTCGTGTTAGTGGTATCAAGTTAACTAACTTGACCATCACAGGGTCTGGTAACACTTATATTTCAAACTGTACTGTAGATACGCAAGTCGTTAAATCAGGTACAAATTATGTTGAGATTATTAACAGCGAATTGCAATGTACCTTAGGTGTTCAAATTTCGGGCGCGGGGACGGTTTCTATTATAGGAAACAAATGTTGGGCTGTGGCGGTATCTAACGCAAGCGCCAATGTTTTAATTAAAGACTGCTACCAAGTTATTACCCCAAGCGTAACGGCCGGAACTTTGCAAATTGACGGCTCTGCTATTTTTGCGGCAAGTCCTGCATCCAACGCTGTAACTTCAAGTGCTGGCAGTTTTATTACATTAGCTAACAGCTTTGTCTTAAATTCAGCGGGAACCAATGTAGAACGAGTAAGTCTTGCAGGTTTTTACAGTATTTTGAACCTTGTTTATGATAAAACTAACTCTACCTTTACGGGCACAAGTTTAAACGCTATTGATTATTTTCAACGTTTAAACCTTGACACCATTAATTTTACGGTCTATACCGTGGCGACTTTACCTAGCGCGGTTACCTCTGGGGTTGGGACTAGGGCCTTTGTGTCGGATGCTTTATTACCCGTGTTCGGGTCAACGGTGGTAGGCGGCGGAGCAGTTAAAGTACCCGTATATTCAGACGGAACTAATTGGAAAGTGGGATAAGATATGAGCGTTTCAGAATCAGATGTTAATGCATGGTTTGCTGCGAACCCCGGCGCAACTCAAAACGATGTTGCGGCGGCGGTGCAAAGTATTGGTGGTCTTGAAGCCAATCCGGGTTTGGCGGGCATGCTTGCAAACGTATATCAAAGCACCCCAGAGAATGTTAGTAATTACTACAATAATTACACCAGCACAACACCCGCTGCTCCAGCAACGGTAGATCAACTATATCAACAAATATTAGGAAGAGCGCCTGATGCAGGAGGTGCGGCATACTGGCAACAGCAGTTTGGAAACACTATTGATGCAAACGAGTTGGCACAATTTAAAAACGCTGCGGCCGTAGAGTTGGCTGCCAAAAATACTGCGCCTACTCCTGATACTAATGTCAATCTAGCAAATCGTGTTCCAGATGGACAAGATGCGAAGATACCTCGTAGTTTCTATACTTCTAACGAAGCACCTGCTGCTCCAACAACGGTAGAGGAACTGTACCAACAAATATTGGGAAGAGCGCCTGATGCAGAGGGCCTAAAAAATTGGAAACAGCAGTTTGGCAACACCATTGAGCCTGATGAAATAACAAAATTTAAAGCGGCCGCAAGCGCAGAGTTGGCCGCATCTGGTAAAACAGCACGGGTGCCCATTACTCAAGCAGAAGTAGATAAGTGGTTTGCAGATCACCCCGGCGCAACTGAAAGTGATGTTGCTGCGGCGGTAAAAGGTCTTGGTGGTATTACAGCTAATCCCGGCTTGGCTGACTTACTTGCAAACAGATATCAAAGCACCCCAGAAAATGTTAGTAAGTACTACAAAGATTACACTAATGCGCAAAACGAAATATCTAAATTATACGAAACAGTATTAGGAAGAAAACCAGATGAAGCGGGTTTAGCATATTGGGCAAAACAATTTGGCAATACTATTGACCCAAACGAGATAGCACAGTTTAAAGAAGCTGCGGCCGTAGAGCTATATGGGCCTAACTACAACAACCCAGACAAGCCGTATCTCGATTACTTTAAAACTATTACGCCCAGTGGAGAGTTAACACCCGGAAACTTTGGAAGACAAACTGCGCTGGATTTGGCTTGGTCTGGAAAATTGGATCAAGATTCTTACACCAAGGTTTTGCAAAATTCACCCAACAGGACGGAGATTGAATCTATACGCGGCTTGGGTAAAGATATTTTAGATAAAGCCCCGAAAAATGTTGATCCCAGCACTTTAAATTACTCGGTTAGATCGGGGATGGCTTTTGTTGACGTTGGTAATGGCGTTACTGCTCGTTATGATAAATCTGGTAACCTTCAAGACTTTAGTGGCTCTCAAGTGTGGCCGCTTGTCCCAGATGGCCAAGGGGGTTATAAATCAGCATTACCTAAAGACACCATTGTTTATTCAAAGTGGGATGTAAATGGTAAATCAAATTTAATGCCTGTGGCGGCAAAAGACAATAGCTTTGCTGGATTAATAAAAGAGTTTGGTTTTCTTCCAGATATTGCTGTAGCTATTGCAACGGGGGGCTCATCACTTCCTGTACAACTTGCGTCTAAAGCTGCGTTAGATTTGGCTAGGGGTGCCACGCCAATGCAGGTGCTTCAGGGGGGAATATCGGGCTATTTGGCTGCTGGTATTGCAAATTACACAGGTTTATCGGATGCAATTAAAACAATTGACAGCCCACTATTACAAGATGTAGCAAAAAATGCATCTCTAGGGGGTATTTCTGCGGGGATATCTGGCAGAAATATTGGTCAAGGAATTACCGTAGGTGCCGTGTCGGGTGCTGTATCCAATATTGGCAATCAATATTTAACGGACACATCTTTAACAGCCGTCCAGCGGAATGCTTTGATGAGTTCTGCTACGGCATATGCTCAGTCTATCGCTAGTGGGCAAAGTGGTGATGCGGCTTTGAAAAACGCAATGATGGCCGGAGGAAAGGCGGCGGGAACACAATTTGCAAAAGATCTTGATAAAGAGTATGGAATTACTGACTCTTTAAAGCAATTACCCGGCTCTAGACAACCAACAAACGGTACAGTTACGGCTCTAGCTAATGGGTTAGAAATTGGAAATGACTTCATTCCATTTGATTATTCCGAAGACAGCATTACATCACTTATTGATGGTACGGATTACACGGGCGGCACAGGTGCAACATTTGACATTAATGATATGAATTATGGGTCTACTACGGGCTCTGCGGGTGGCGCATCGGGAAATACAGGTGACAATCAAACAATAACTACATTTCCCGGAGAAGAGGCTCTTAATGACTTAAGCGAGTCTGGTGTCATCATGCCCGACGGCAGCTATAAAACTTGGGCGGAGCTAGATGAAATGGCCGGAGTAGAGCCCGGCACTATCTATACCGACGGCGGCACGACGATCACAGAAGAGGAACTACAAGCCATTCTTGACGGCACTTATACAAGTGGAACAAAAGGCGGCGGCTCAGGAGTTAAAGCAGGTGGGTCTGGTACAACAGGCACCAAAACAGGCACAACAGGTACTAAAGCTGGGACAGCCACCACTCCAAAAACCACAACCACTACTCCTAAAACCACAACTACCACCCCAAAAACCACAACTACAACTACCACCAGTACAAAAAACGTACTTCAGACGCTTCTAGAAAATCTGCCGAAAAGTCAGACTCAGAATATGGATTTGTTGGGTTTGTTAGCTTTGCTGGCGGGGGGCGGATCTCAGGCGGCCCCAACAGTTGTGTCCCCTGATGTATCCGAGATAAAATTAATGGAAGATATATTTGGAACAGAGTTATCGGCGCGGCCCCCAACAAAAAAATATTATGGCGGCGGAGACGTCGATTCATTACTGAAAATAATTAGGAGTTAAAAATGAGTGATTTTGATTACACTGGACTTGACAGTGACTTTAATAATTTTACACTCGACGAGTTTGATATTGGGAACACTTTTAAATCTCAAGATCCAAGTAATAGTTATTTAAATAATTTAAGCCAAGCTGAGATTGAGAGGCTTTATCAAATTGAGTCTGGTACGTACGTGCCGCCAGTTACCAATGTTCAGGATCCAAATGTTTCTTCGGACAATCTTCATAATTATCAACAAACGCAGGTAGACAACCAAGCTGCTGGTTTATTGCCCTCCGGGTACGCCCCCAATGGGGATGGAACCTACACAATGGTTCACGATGATGGAAGCACGACAACTATAGATGAAGATAGTAATATAGTTTATACAACTGACGCCCCTCCGGGGAATCTTATTAGTGATTATGCAAAAGAGCAGGCTTTAATTGCAGCTCAAATTGCCGCAGAAAACAAACTTGGCGGGGTGGCTGGATCGAATGCTACTGGCGGGGTAACTTTGCCAAAGCCCAGTGCATTAGATCAATTAACCAGCGCAGTTAAAAAAACATTTACCAACCCAGACGATACTCTTAACATAGGTAAAATTTTACAGGCGGCCGGTGGTGGCTTGGGTGCTCTGGCGGGCCTTCTTGGGGCTAATAAGCCAACAACTACTCCGTCTGGATATCAGGGCGGTATACCTCAATTAACGGCTGTTCGCACTGCGATCCCTCAGCCGACTCGAACACCCTATACTGGTAAGCCTTCTATGGGTACTCGCTACTTTACGGATACACAATACGTGGCTCCAACGGATGCGGCTGCTGTAAGTACATACCAGCAGGGGTTAGCACAACAACTTGGACAACTTGCACAACAGCCCGTTCAGGCGGCACAAGGAGGGCTTATGGCCGCAAAAGGAACTTATCTACGGGGGTCTACCGATGGCATGGCTGACGAACTCAACACCTCTATCGAGGGTAAACAGCCCGCCAAGTTAAGCCACGGGGAATTCGTGGTGCCCGCAGACGTGGTTTCCCACTTGGGTAACGGCAACTCTGACGCCGGTGCAAAGAAGCTGTACCAAATGATGGACCGTATCCGCGTGGCTCGTACTGGTACGAAGAAGCAGGGTAAAGAAATTAACCCCGATAACTTTATGCCCGGCGGTAAAGTTGGATATGCACAGGGTGGAATAGCTACGTTTGAGGCGGGTGGATTAGCTTCTAATGTCCCATCTGGAACGGCATTGTCTTCTGGTCTTACTGGCACGGAGCAGTCTCTTTCTAACTGGGCGGCACCTTATGTGACCAACATGTTGGGTCAGGGTCGGGCCATAGCCAATTCTCCTTATCAGGCCTACACGGGTCAGTTAACTGCGGGCGTATCTCCGCTCCAGCAGCAAGCGTTCCAAGGAGCTCAGGGCCTATCCGCTCCAACTAACATGGGCGGGTTTACTCCCCAGTCCTTTACAAGTCAGGGTACGGCCCAGCAGTACATGAATCCCTACTTGCAACAGGCTCTGGATCCACAGTTGGCTGAGGCTCGTAGGCAGTCTCAAATCACGCAGACTCAGAACGCGGGCAAGTTAACTGGCGCAGGTGCTTACGGCGGTGGACGACAGGCCATTATGGACGCCGAAACACAGAGAAATCTCGCAACCAATCTTGCAGACATTACTGGTAGGGGCTATATGAATGCCTACGATAAAGCTACGCAGCAGTTCAACACAGAACAGCAAGCAGCCCAACAAGCACAAGACCTTACAAACCGTTACGGGATTAATGCTCTTCAACAACAGGCTCAATTGGGTCAGACCCAGCGTGGAATAGAGGCTGAGGATGTGGCGGCTCAGAAATCCCAGTTTGAAGAAGAACGACTTAACCCCTATAAGATGGTACAGTTCCAATCGTCCCTGCTCGGCGGGCTTCCTCTGGCGGCACAAACTTATAATACGGCTCAGCCTAGCTGGCTACAAAGCCTTAGTCAGGGGGCGGTATTGGGCACGGGAAGTATTAACGCAATTCTTGAGACACTCGGTATTATTCCGCCAACGAAAAAATAAGGACACATCATGCAAACCACAGTTAACGATATTGCATCTTTGTTCATGGGGAACCCCGGTGCGCTTCAGAACAGGATCCAGAAAGAGCAACAGGCCAAGCCGGGTATTCCTCCTGACTTGAAAGAACTGCTCGCACTCCAGCAGATCAATGAACAGATCCAAGCGTCTCAGCAGCAACAGGCTTTACAGAACCCACAGAACCAGCCCACGGTAGCTCAGAGCCTACAGCAAGCAGCTAAACAGGCGTTGATGGCTCGTCAGGTCCAAGCCCAACAGATGCAGATGGCTCGTGCCGGACAGATGGGCTTGCCCCAAGGACTACCCCAACCGCAACATCAACCCCAGATGGGTCTAGACCAGATCCAATCTAACTTGGGAGAGTACTACGGCGGTGGTATTGTGGCTTTTAAAGAAGGTGATTTGGTAGAACCAACCGCAGAAGAAATTGAGGCCGCAAAAAAACCGTATATTGGCGTTCGCCGTCCTCCGCGAATTGCCGGAGAAGAGCCTAAAAAATACGAAGAAGACAATTTATTAAAAAGGTTTTTAGAGGTTCTTGTTCCGTCTAAATACGCAGTTGATACACCAGTTTCGGAACCAACTAAAGATGTAGCCCCCGCCAAATCAGAAGCCACTCCGCCGCCTACTGAAGCTCCAGCTAAGCTACCTGCCGAAAAGAAAAGTGGACTTCCTGATTCTCCAAGGTTAAGCCCTGTGCCCGCACGTCCATCTGCTCCATTGGCCCCACCGGTTCCAACAGCTGAACCTACGGCAGCAATCAAACCAACCGCAGAGCAAGATTTTTTTGCAAGCCGCATGGAGGAAAATCCTACTTTGGCGGCTCAGGATGCGGCAAATAAATATATGCGAAACGTTGGGCCCCAAGGGTTTAATGAAGAACGTGAGTTGATTAAAGAACTTCAAGCACGTCGTGCAAATATTGGAAAAGGAACCAATCCTTTGATGGACTTGCTAGAAGGTATTGCCACATCCGCTCCGGGCCGTGGAGGGATTCTTTCTCAAGGCGCAGAGGGTGTGCGTAATGCACGCGCTATGCAACAGCAGAGAGAGCAGCAGAACATGGACATGCTCAAAGAAATCCTTGGTCAGCAAAAAGTCATCAGCACGGGAGAGCGTGCTTACAAGAAAGACTTGTTTGACTTGTATCAAACTACATACAAAGATGTGTATAAGAATACATTTGACGCCGCAAAAGCTAAAGATATTAGCGATAGGGACGCAGCCAAATTGGCTCAAGATGCGGCAGAAAATGCGGCAAATAGAAAGAGCCAAGAACAAGTTGCAAAAGACAGAAATGAAAATGCCCTTAGGGTTGCAAACATTGGCGCGGCCAGCAGGAAAAGCGATGATGCTATTTTAAATATTTCAAAAGCTGATGCCGCTGTAGCCAGTAGAGTTAGATCAGATGAGGTAATTAACACATTGCAAAAACGCTTGGAGCAACTTGGAAATATACCAACAAAAGAAAATGCAATAGAAGCCAAAAAAATAATACAAGACATATCTGATAGACAGGCTAAGATTATGGCTGAAGTTTACGGTCGATACGGAATTAAGGATTTGGATGGTGCTAAAATGCCAGAAACCCCCGGCACAACAAGTTCCGGAAACCGCGCCCCATTAAGTTCATTTAATATTCCTCAAAGGTAACTATATGGCCTTCGATGTTGCAGGTGCCAAACAAGCCGGATATTCTGATATAGAAATTGCAGAGTTTTTAGGGCAACAAAAAAACTTTGATACACCGGCTGCAATAAAAGCCGGGTATTCCCCATCGGAAATTATTGGGCACTTAGGCGAATCGGCAACACCCGCTGCAAAAGGTGAGACTGGCTTCCTCCCATCCGTATACCGTGGCGGACGTGGCCTTGCTTCGCTTGCAACAGATGTAATTCCGGCTATGGCGGGTAAAGCGGTTGGCGCTGAAGAGTTTGCCAAAAGGAAGATGCAGGAAGCGGCACAGTATCAGCAGCAGACCGAGCAACTTTATCCTGCTGAAGTAGCGTCATATAAAGACATCAAGGACGTAGGATCATTCCTAACGTATGTCAAAGAAGCTATTGGTGAAGCGGTTCCATCTATTGTGCCAAGTATATTTACCGGTGGCGCTGCTGCCGTATTGGGGCGTGGAGCTACCGCTGCTGCACAACAAGCCGGTACAGCTTTGGCTAGGCGTGAACTTCTTGAAGCTACGGCTAAAGGAACTTTAACAAAAGAATTGCGTGATGAGATCAAGGAAAAAGCAATTCAAGCTGGTGCTAAAGCCGCTCAGCAATCTGTGCTTAAACAACAAGCCGCCGGTGCTTTAGCTGGATCGGCTGTACAAAACATACCCGATGTGTATCAAAACATATACGAAACAACGGGCCAACAGGATCTGGGTGCGGCCATTGCATTTGGTTCGTTTAACGCAGCATTAGATGCAATCACACCATTTAACGTGTTACGAAAGATGCAGAAGTCTGGCTTGGGTCCAGAAGAAATTGCGGCAGCGTGGTACAAACGTGCGGGTAAGGGCGCTGCTAAAGGATTTGTTACAGAGGGTGGAACAGAAGCTCTGCAAGAAGTATCATCTGCGGCGGCTGAAAAGTTTGTAGATGAAAACCAAGATTTCTTTTCAAGTAAGAATTTTGATCGCTTCATAAATGCCGGATTAAAGGGTGGCTTTGGTGGTGCTGGCATTACGGCAACAACAGACGTAGCTTTTGGTAAATCAAAACCAGAAGCCAAACCAACACAAGAAAAAATACAAACCATTCCGGAACTTCCTGCTACAGAGGAAATTAAAAAACCTCCAGAAGTGCAACAATTAATAGATAGAGTTAGTGGCGTATCTCGGACAGCAGAGGAGCAAACTCCCCTGACGGCGGAAGAAGCTCAGCGTCAACGCATTAACATGCTTCAACAAAAGGCTGATGAAGATGCTAAGTTACAAGAAGAAAAAGCTAGGAGTCAGGGTATTCCTCCAAGCGTTCCTCCTGCGCCGCCACAGGATGTAAGCAAGCCCAGCCTGTACGAAACAGAACTTCCTCAACCAACAGCCCAAGAAGATCTTGAGGCCAAGCAAGCAGAAATTGATCAGCTTCGTTTGGATGCTGGCTTGCCCACTGGCCCATCATCTAAAACACCCGGCATTCAACCTACAACTACTACGACAGAAGAAGCTCCTAAGCCCAAGATCGTAGATGAAAGACCCCTACAAGAACGGGCTGCAAAGAATCGTTTGTTGGTATTGCAAAACATGCTTAAGAACGAGGGCGGTGATCCCAATAGTTTGAGCATAGTCCCACATCCAGAGGTTGAGGGTAAGTTTGCAATTCAATCCCTAGATGTACCGGTCAAGTTCCAAAAGGATTTGAAAGCTACCGCGTCTGATCGTCCTGAATCTACCCCAGTTATTGACCCTGTTAACGCCTATATTGAGATTGCTCGCAGGACAAACACGCCCGCATCTATGAGGCTGGTTAAAGACTTTGAAGAGGGCATCGTTACAAGAGAAGACATCGAGGCGGCAATTGAGGCTGAAAGAAAAGCCAACCAACCCATGCCGATTAACTACAAAGGAAACGGTGAGCCTTGGTTTGTGGCCCCTGTAACTTACAAGCCTAGAGGTGAACGAGTTATTACGGAGCCAATAGAAGAGGCGGATGAGGTTACGGAAGATCCAACCGTCGGAGAGGGTGTTGATCCACCAACCCCAACCACAGAAATGCCACAGACTTTGGGTGAATTCAAGTTGAGAATGCCCGCAGCATTTGACAATCCCGATGTGAGAGCCGCCAATAAGAACGCCAGCTTTTCGGACTTGATGCAAGCATTGATGCAAAGCAAAAACCCCGTTATCAAAAGAATCGGTGAGCTTGGAAATCAAATTTCTAACCAAGTGACGCTTCAGAAAACAAAGTATCTTGGCAATAGATATGCTGGTCTGTACTATCCGGCATTAGATGCCATAAAGATATCTCCCAAATATGCGGGAGATGAAACGACCAATGCACACGAAACGTTACATGCATTGATTTACAGAATGCAGAAGAATCCCACAACCAAGCAAAAGGTTGCGGTTAAAAAGATAGAAGATCTTTACCAGCACGTAAAGAGAGAACTAGCAAAACAGGGGATGGGATGGGACGGCAATAAGAAAAATAAGCAGTTTGCCATTCAGGTATATGGATTGGCGGATCAGTATGAGTTTGCCGCTGAAGCGATGAGCAACCCAGAATTCCAATACATGTTGATGCAGATCCCATATGAGGGAAAGAGAAGTGCTTGGTCTGCATTCACTCAATATGTTGCGGAACTTCTTGGGATAAAAGACACAAACGCTTTAACTGAAATTTTAAATCTTGTTGACAAAATAGCCCAGACCAAGAGGCCAGCAAGGAATTATCTTTCAAACAAAGTGGTCAGAAACGAGGTCGTATACAAAGAAACTGAAGAGGCCGAACGTGAGACAGCTCAAAAACCCGCCAAAAAAGGAGAGGACAATGTTGCAAGATCTGACGAATCAACAGGTGGAACAGGCGTTCAAGTACCTGTACGAGCAGCCAATGAGCTTCCCGCCGCCCAAGGAGTTAAAGGAACTCAACAACGCGGAGTGGCTAGTGTTAGACCAACTCCTACAAAACCTGCTGGCGGAGCGGGAGTACAACCCACTCCAGTAGGACAAGAAACATTAAACATTCTTGATGAGTACGGAAGAAACGTAGAGAAGACTACAGAAAACAGGATTGAAAAATTCAAAGAAACCGTTAAAGATGCGGCACAAAATCCAAAGGTTACTTTGGACAACGCTCAGTCTGCCTTTACTAAATTCCTGAATTATCTTGAGACAAAGGTGTTTAGTAGCGACGCCGCCCTCAACAACGAAATCCGCAAATCAATGGGTGATTTGGGACAGGACGCCAGCACGAAGATTGGAATGCTGTTGCAAACCAGCTTGAGCCAGACCGTTCATTCCGATGCGGTGGCAAACCTGTTCCTTAGATATGGAAACATTGAATACAACAATGATCTAAAGAAGTGGGTGAAGAAAGACAGTGATGCCAGCTTTGTGGAGCTATCTAAAAGGATAGACAAGATGGCAGAGAGAAGCGGCTTAACAAAAGAAGAGGCCGAGAGTACTGCACACTTTGCGTTTGAGGTTAAAAGAACAAAGTCTCTGATAAAGTTTAATGAAGATCTAAAGCAAAAGATTGCTGAAACTCGTGCAGAGGCTGCTCGTATAAAACAAAAATCTCCAGTTGCATCAAGCGAGCTTAGCAAGAAAGCGTCCAGCATGGAAGGTGATTTGAAATACATTCACTTTACAGATGAACAACTTGCCAGTGGAATCCTAGATAAGGGTATGAAACTGTTTAACATGCATCCAGATCTTAACGAAGCCGTAGATGTCTGGAACAAAATAAGAGACAACGCCTCCAAGGTTCTGATTGATAGCGGACTGTGGAGCGCCTCCGATGCGGAGTTTTTGTTAAGCAACGCTGACTACGTTCCATTCTACCGAGAGGATCAGTTGGAGCAAGGCAAGGGTCCAAAGGAATATATCAAAGGTCTACAAGTACAGGCCAAGGAAAGAAAGCTGAAGGGCTCTGCCAAGCCGGTCAACAACATTTTTGACAATCAGGTTCTCTGGGTGCAGTACTCCATTAACCGTGCCGTCAGAAACAAATCTGCCGTATCTTTGGCTGAAGCTGCCGAATCGGTTGGTGCTGCAAAAAGAATTAAAAATCTAGACAGCAAAGAGAACATTGGAGTTGTTGGCGTAGATGACAACAACAAACCAATAGCAGGAAAGGTTTCTGATGGTGCAGAGCCATTCAACTCCTTGCAGCAAGCCAATTTTGCAAACCAACAAGTTGAGGGTTTTGAAGTTGTTGAGTTTGAAGATGACAATCAAAAAACAAAATACTTACTGACTCCCAAGGTTGAGAAGAAAAACGTCGTAAAAGTTTGGCGTAACGGAAAGCAAGTTGAGTACAGCATGGAAGACCCTCTTTACATGGAGGCGTTTAACGGTCTTGAGTCTGTCGCAATACCCATGTTTAAGCTGTTCTCAAAGTTTGCCGACATGCTGAGACAGTCGGTTGTGATGTACCCATTGTTTACGATTAGTCAGATTCCTCAAGATTCTTTTGCGGCCATCTTCTCTTCTGGTTTGAAACCTCAACACGCTTTAAAGATTCCAATTCTTGCGGTGAAGGAATTCATTCAAACACTCAGGGGCAAGAGTGCTGCGCATGAAGAGTTAAAGAACGTAGGTGCTGTGGGTGTGAGAGATTTCACGTCGGCTATGGTGCGGATGGATGCGGAAATCTTTGCAGGAATAAAAGCTCCTCCCGGCGTTCTTGGAAAAGCTAAAGGCTGGTTAACTCATTTCGCTATGGCGGGCGATAACGCCGTGCGTCAGGCAGTTTATGAAGCATCTTTGGCTCAAGGTCTGAGCAAAGCTGAGGCTATGGAGAAAGCCTTTGAGATATTCAACGCCAGAAGAAAGGGCTCTAGCAAGACCTTGGCTCTGGCTAGTCAGGTGATTCCGTTCTTTAACGCTTACCTCGCGGCGCAAAACGTGGCCTATAAAGTCATCACTGGAAGGGGCGTATCCCCAACCCAGAGGGCGGATGCCTACAAAACATTAGCAGCTACCACGGGTTCCGTGATGGTCCTGTCTATTCTGTATTCCATGATTGCAAGCGACGACGACGATTACTTGGAGAAGCCAGTCGGCCAGAGGGACCGAGCCTTTATCATACCGGGTACTGGTGGGATGATGATTCCATTAAGGAAAGACTTGTTCACCATGCCCAAGGTTATCGCCGAGCATACGTACCTCATGTTGACGGACAAGGGATCTGAGGATGGACGCAAGTTTAGGGACTCCGTAGCCGCTGGTTTGATGAGTTCAATCCTTGGTCCGACTCCAGTACCCCAAGCGATTAAACCTTTTGCAGAATGGTATCTAAATTATGACTTCTATCAGCAGAAGCCACTGATAGGAACCTATCAAAAGAAGCTGGATACAGAGAGGCAGTTTAACGAATCTACCTCTGAACTATCCAAGCTGATAGGCCAGACTGGCTTGATCTCTCCAATTGTTTTGGATCATTTGGTACGTGGATTGTTTGGATCTGTCGGAGGTTTAGTCCTGTATATTACCAATCCGTTCCTTTACTCTGGGGCCAGCGGTGAGCGACCATCCATGTCTTTCCGGGACGCCGTAGCTACCTTGCCGGGCACAAGCGGATTCATCAGTAAGGAATACGAGAACGCCATGAAGCGGGACTTCTACGTCCTGAAAGATGAAGTAGACAAAGCCGCCAATACCTTTGCCGATCTGAAGACAAGAAGCCCGCAAGAGATTGAGGAGTTCTTGAAGGACGAGAAGAACGTAGCAAGAGTTGGTATGAGCAAATCCGTCAACAAGATTGCGGATCAGCTATCCAAGTTGCGTAAGTACATGGAGCAGGTCAGGAACTCTGATATGCCCGCCGATGAAAAGCGAGACAGGATAAAAGAGTTAAAAGAATCAGAGTCCAACATGATGAAGAACATCGACGTTAAAGCTCTGAGAGAGATGGGTAAAATTTAAGAGTAAAACATCCGCTCAAGCTGAAGGTTCAGGGCGGATAACTCATCGAGCTTCTTGACGGACCAGATTCTTTTCTGGCCGTGGATCCCGTTAAAGGCTCCTCTGTGGCAGTCCGCACAGAGACTAAGGCTTGTAAACCATTGGCCCTGATCTAACTCATGGCACTCCGTAGGAGGAGGCGAGTCACAGACTATACACGGTAGATCTTTTACCGCCTGTATGTGTCTGCGCTCTACCTCTCGGATGGCTTTTTTGTTTTTACTCTGCAAATCTATACTTCAGTTTACGGTAGAACATGCGTGTGTTAGCCTTGAGTACGTACCAGTTGATGAGTGCGTTATTCTTTACTTGGTTAAAGAATACGGATGCTGAATCCTGTAGCTCTTCCCGGTGGGATTTAAAGGTTGTACGCATGAATTGGCTCATGTCGTCCCGGTGATGCGTCTCGTTGGCGATCTCTTCCAACATAAACTCCGCATCATCTTCGTAGTTGGCGTAGAACCACTGCGCCGCCCGTTCAAATTCTGGGTGGTCTTCAAGACCGCAAACAGAACTTAGGTGTAATAAGCGGGTAATAACCCAGTCTCTTTCGTCTATCATAATCGTAACTGCCTTTCTTTAAGTAAAGCATCAGCGATCCTATACGCCTCAGCCGCAACCAACTCGGGATCAAGAGACGTGCTGGATGTCCCTATGGCCGCTAAGGCCGCAAAGAAATCCAGCAACTTCATCTCCTGTAACTCTACAGGATTCTTCTTCGCTTCTAGTTTAGACTGCTTTGATGACAATCATGTTCTCCAGTTGAGAAATGAGACTCTCACCAATGGTCTGTCCGCCCACCGATATGCTGCTGGCTTTCTCATCTCCCTTGATTAAAGAGATGATATCCCGCACAGCCTTGTTATACCCACCTTTAAACGCGTCATCCCCCTCTAAGAACATGGTGATGGCGTCTCTAACAAGTGAAGATGCCTTACGCTGTTTAGCGGCGGCTTTGACTTGGTTGAAGATGTCTTCACTCAGATGAACAGAATAGGGAATTAAACGTTTAGTTTCCATGCTAGGAACTCCTCTTTGACGGATTTAAGACGGCCAGATGCCGCAGGATTTGTTTTTATTTCTGATCTGGACTCTATTCCTAGATCCTCTTTAAGCCACTCTGTTGCGGCTTCTTCGCTTTCCTCAAAGATATTGCCAGTCTCTATAAGGAATTTGTGGAACACGGGGTCTTTACACAGAACCGCCGCAGTCTTTACGGGGTCGTTGATAGACTCCCGATTCAATGGCATCTCCTGATCGTTCAGGCGAACCATCACGACCTGATAGCGAGAGCCCACGAAATCACGCAGGATCTCGTCAGGCACCTCGTCGGGATGCATGGACAGGGTAAGGATGTACCCCGTCTTGTCTTGCTTCATGGCGACTTTAACGCCTTCGAATTGACTGTGCATATCAGAATGGCAGGTCGTCGTCAGGCAGATCTCTTGCGCTCTTAGGCGTGGAGACTTCAGGCTTGTAGTCGTTGTACTTAAGGCTTACGAATGTGCCGTTCTGTCCTTGCACAACCCAACCGCTCATGCTGATCTTGATGTTATCCCCGTCTGTTTCATCTAGAAGCTGGCGAATAACGGACCTTGTAAGAGAGATGGAACCTTTAAAGTCTGGACCTTTGGGATGCTTCTTTGGGAGCTGGGTGCGCGATATTGTTCCTGAATTTGTATATTCCATGATTACTCCTTAAATAAAGATTTAGCTTTAGCGAACTCAGCCATGAGGGATTTATGCTCCTCGGGGTTGATGGATTTAAGATGGTCGTAGATGTTACGGTTCACCTTGAAGATGTCTGTGATGTCCTTCTGACCTTTGGCGGTATCAAATAAGATACGTGTAGAAGTCTTGAGAAGATCCACCCACTCGTTTGAATCGTCTTGCGGCATGGTCAGTTTGATCTGCCAGCCCATCTCATGTCCCTCGATCTTGGCGGGTACGGTACGCTTGCTCTCTGGCTTGACTTCTTCTTTAACTTGTGGTTTGGCATCTTCCTCTGGGATATCCTCTCCAGCGTAGATGTACAGACCCAAGCCATGAAGAGACAGAGCCTTGGTCATACAGCGCATGATGGCCGTGTTGACTGCGAACGCATCAGGATTAGGGACGGCTTTGTTCTTGTAGTCCATGACTGGAAGCTGGCACGTCATAGGCTTACCGAACAGTGTCACGGTAACCCAGACCATTGCGGTCCCGTTGATTTCCATGTAGCACTTATCGCCAAACATCTCCACCTTGAACGTCGCGGCGGGATCAGCTTTTAAAGCCTCAGTCCAAGCCCACGCCCATGAGAGATAAGTTAAACCGTTCTTTTTCTCTGTATGCTCGTTTACTATTAATTTCAATAAATCTTCGATATTCATAAGTTTTCCTAGTGGTGCCGGATGTCGGATTCGAACTGACGACCTACCGCTTACAAGGCGGTTGCTCTACCAACTGAGCTAATCCGGCTGATTTAAATACTCTTTATATTGAGAACAGAAAGAGGAAACGGGGCAATAGGATTTGCACCTAGTCCGCTCCCCCTCTCTGATCTCCAAGACATAACCCTTCAGATTTTGAAGGGCCCGTTCCGCGTCTTCCTTAGTCTTGTGAACCGATTTGGCGCGGACACCGCCTTCTTTCTTGACGGCGTAAAGGGTTGGCTTCTCCCACATATCTGACTCATCGCAGAGTGGAAGCTCTTCGCCTGTTTCTGTAGCGAAATAGGCTTGGCTGTGCATGTCTAAACGTTTATTTATGTAGGCCTCCCTATCAGAGATAGACCATAAGGGGATGTCTATGACGGCCACGGGGGATGGAGGGTAGTTCTCCCGAGTAGCTGCGTCACGGGCGGACCAGTCCCGAATGATAGCCACGATCTGAGCCTTGACTACTGGGACTTTCTTGATGGTCTCTACCATCCATGCATAGATGTTCAACTGGTTATGCCAGTCGTCTTTCTCGTTCATCACTGACCACGCACCCGTCACTTTATAGTCGCTCAACACAATTCCCTCTGGAGTGATCTCTTGCAAATCTATTGCACCTGAGATGTTCCATCCATTGTAACTGATATGAAGCCGTTCTTCAACCACATGAGAAGAATCTTTTCCATGTTCAAGGATATTGTGAACCGCCGTACCGAACAAGGACCAGATCATCTCTGATGCGTCCTGCTCGATCTCTTCAAAGTGTTTGCTCTTTAGCTGGACAATCCTTGGGCTATTGAGTAGTTCCGTACAGGAGAGATGGGCTTTCCCCTTGCTGTACTGTGGCCTCGCCAAAACATTCATGATCGTTTGCGGCAGATCGTGCCGGTTTGTAATTCTCATTTCGTCTCACCTCTACTGTTTTAAAGATGTGCATGTTAAAGCACTTTCTTCTTCTCGTTACGCCGCCAACAGAAATTCTTGTATCAAGAACCTCCGTTGCGGCCCCACATTCCAGACACTTCATTCATTCTCCTATGCCGTGCCGCCTCTCAATGTCTCGTGCAAATGTTCTCCAGTCCAATGAGTGTCTATAGAGTGTATAGATCTCCTCATCGCTTAAAGGCTCCCTAGACATACGCTCAATACAGCCGTTAGATTTCTCTAACTCTCTCTCGGTATGGCTAAGGATATGCAGCAAGTGCTTGGCTTCGCTCTTCCAGTACTCGGTGTTCATGTTACCACTCCTCGATACCGTGCTCTCTTTCGATAGCGCGGGCGAAGGCTACAGGATCATCCTCGTATTCTCTCCACAGTTCAAAGATTTCCAAAACACTGATGGGTGCCTCTACGTATTCCTCATCCTCATCGTCCCAAGGCAAGGAATCAAAGCCCTTCAACTCTTCGATTTCATCTAGCAACCTGTTGACCGCCCGGCACATGTTCATGTACAGACCGTTCATCTGATTTCGCTCTGCTGTTTCAAGGTCGTAACTGTTACGGTACGTTTTAATTTCGTCTTCTGTGATCATGGGAACTCCTTTAAATTTGATCCAAGATATCTAACTTGACTGCTTCTAACATAAAGACACATCTCTCCGCACTCACGTTGGCAAAGGAACATTGAAGCGTATCGTCTTCATCGAAGAAAACAACCAAGCAACTAGAGTCCTCTGTCATCTGACCCTTCACCTCATCCATAAGTTCCAAAGAACTTTTACTCATCCTTATGACGTTCGACATTTCTCTTCCTCCTCATCGGTTAACCATTGACGCACGTAAAAGTGTTTGCCTAAGTCTTCTATCTCTTCTTGTGGGTAACCATTAGCTACTAGCCATTCGTACATGTCCCCGTCCTTCTCCGTATCAAAGGTCTTGGGAAATCCGTACTTCCATCCACTAGGTGGATCAATCCACTTTTTCATATTGATCCTTAAATTTTCTTTGCTGGCACATGTCTTCAAAGATATTCCACAGCTTCTCTTGCCGCAAAGTGTTGAGAGTTATGAGTCCCAGCAAGGCGTTAGCCATGTCGTCTAGAGACAGTCTTGGCCCATTGCATACACGGTCAAAGAGCAGGTTTAAATCACCCTCTAAGTCTGCTCGTAAGATGGCTTGTTCTAAATCAAATCTATCGCTCATGTGTTCTCCTTAATTGCATCTTTGAGAATTTCAAGTGTTTGCTCATGCGTGTGCTCAATTATTGATTCAACAAACTTCCATAGACCTTGGCTTGCAAAAACATACACATTAGCGGAAATTGCCAAATGATCTCCATACTCATTTTTGACATCCAATGGAACAGATGTTGCGTTTTCCCTAACTAACTTTTGAAGGTCTAATTTATTAAATATTTTTTCAGCGCTCATTCTTCTCTCGCTTTCAGCATCATGTCGGCAATCATGTAAGCCTCTTCAGCCAAGAAATTCGTGTGAACAAATAAAGTTCCTGTTTCGCCTTCTTCATAGCCCATTTCAAAACCATCTTCATCAACGAATTGTTCTGCTCGCTCCATTCTCATCAGCCCCAACATAGCCTTAGCCGCGAAGTAATCACGCAGGGTCATGCCCGGATTTTGTTTTAACGCCTCACGATAATGCCCAAGCAAATCACGCAGTTCAGTCTCCAGTGCGTCCAGCGCCTCATCCATTGTGTCTGCATGACCTGTTGCTAAATCAAATGTACCCATAATTCGTATCAGTCGATTAAGTTGATTGCTCATGCTTGTCCCCTTAATCTAATTAGCGCCGAACACCGATATGCCCCATTTGCATATTCAATAGTGTTTTCGTCATTCACAAGGTCATCGCACAACTTTGCACACGCCTCGCGCTCGGCTTCGATTGCACTGTTAACCAACCGCAAAACCTCTTCGTCACAATCCATTAAACGTTTAAACGCAATAAGGTTTAGCTGTTGTTTGTGGAATAGTAGGTTGTATTCATCCCATGTCATGCTTGCCCCCGTGCTTGGATAGCATCAAGATTGTCAATACAAGCTGCCCATGCTGATTTTGTCGTTGGGTTTTGTTCAAGACCCGCATACACATCAGCGTGTTTCTTGCAAATTTCAGCACAGGCCTCACGCTCTTTCGCTGCTACCAGTTTGGCAAAGCGTTCAAGGTCAGTAATGTGCACATCAGCATTTCCATACGTGGGTGAAAACCACATCTCTCCGTCTGCCATCAGGTCAGACTGTTTGGCTAGTTCAATAATTTCAAGCATGCTTGTTCTCCATTTGCGAATCACTTTTGTATATAGAAGCCAGCAAATAAGATGAACGCCAAGAAACATGCCACGGCGAACAAACCCTTTACGATCTGCAAGTTCTGATGCCGCCGCCAGTTTTTCTCAAAGACCAGTTCGGATTCTTTGAGTTTCTGTTTTAAGTCTGATTGGATAGTCATACCGTTACTCCGTAGTAAGAAAGAATCTGTTTGTAAGCGCCCTTTAGTGCGCCGATGTGTTGCGCCTCGATCTCTGGTTCGCGAGAAAAGATGGGAAGGGTTTCATTCTCTAGAAATCCAAGGTCTTCTATCAAGCGCTGTAGAAATATTTCGTCTACGGTATCGTTGTCAATTTCAATAGTCAGTTTCATATTAATCCCATAGTGCTTCGTAATATTTTCCAAATAGCCTAAAGCCGTTCTTGGCTCTGACTGCATTAGCAGACCACAAGGCATATTCTTCCCAATCGGTGTCCTTGAGCTTGTACTCAAAAGACCAAATCATTTCATTCATTACCCAATCCCAACGCTTAAAGTGGTTAGTGTCTACATCCCATACGTCCTCTTTGGGCGGAGCAGAGGTAGACCTAAGCTCTTCAGGAACGTCTTCATCATCCACGATAGGAGCGCCATGCTTTACCTTGTTTAGCTGTTTGAGCATGGGTAAAATGATGTGGGCTAAGGTGGTGTCCATGTCCCATACGTCAAACTTATCTATCTTGACGTAAACAATCCTTGGGTGGATTAGATTCAAGAGATTCTTAACACCCTCACACAATGGGCGCAGTCTGTCCGCCCACCTATCTATCTTTGGCTCGTCGTACTCAATCTCTCGCCAGAAGAAAACCTTCTCTAAGATGGTGTACGGCGAGATCCAGTGGTCCCTATACTTGCTGATGTAGACTTTCATTTGTTTAAAAGGTAAATGGAAATAACCTGCCCAGCAGGTAAATAGTGCCAACTGTAATGAGTGGGCCCAATACCGCAAACATCATGATCAAATAACACGTCAAAAGTATCTTCATAAAACCCTCAAAAAGTGTCCCGATAAGGACAAAAACATGTTTATTTGCTCAAAATCGTTACAAAATGACCCGATGGGGTCAGTTTTTTTCATCAAATTCAAACCACTCGCCGATCTCTTCCATGATGGCTTTCTCCATCACATCCAGCATGTGTTCCTCGCTGGGTTCATCTGTATGTTTGTATGCACGTCTGATCCCACGGGACAAGCCGTTCTCGATACACATCTCAAGTACTGGTAATATTTTTGGTTTCATTGGCTTCTTCCAATTGTTTTTGCTTCGCATCAATACAGTCTTTGCAGATAAATCTAGCAATCGCTCCGGGCACATATCCACCCATCATCTTTATTGAGCCGCCGTAAGGGGATTTATCTTTTTGGCACTTCCAACACAATTTCTTTTTTGTATGCATCCATCTTTTGTTATCCAAAAGTGGACTTAAAGTTGCAATGTTTTCCGAGACTACATTTATTGCCCCTTGTCCTCTCATTTTTTCTCTCCACTAATTCGTTCTTTCTCCAGCTTCTGAACTTCTAGGATGGCGTCTCTTTGCTTAGCCATGCTGTCCAAGAAGCATTCTTTGTGGGCGTACCGACCCAAGAAGGCCGACTCCTCGCTGTGCTCCACCGGCTTGTTACAGAGGAAGCAGTTCAATCTGTGCCTCCGGCTCTCTCTTCTATGGTGTTCAGCTTCCCCTCTTTGATGGCTTCTCTCATCATGTGGAGGAACCCATAGGTGATCAGGTACTTGGCCGAGTCGGCGTCCATGTAGAGCTGGGCGTTTACGGATCCGTCTTCGTTCTCGGTCAGGCACTCAAGTTTGATGTTGCAGTCGCTCATTTCATTCTCCCGTCGTCAAGACCACGGATGTAACCGAACATATCTCCAGCGATAAAGCCGAGGACAAAGATGAAAACAAATAAAAGTGTGTACTCGATCATGTCTTACTCCATTGAAGATATAAAGGGATTGCCATGAGGACCACAGCTACTCCGGCTCCGGTCAGCATGTCGCGGGTCCGGCGGAAACGGGCTGGCTTCTTAAAGCCTTGAAGATTGACGTATCCGATCTCAGACATCTTCAATCTCCATGACTTCAATGAACTCCATCGCCAAACCTTTCCACTCTAGGAAAGCCTCGGACATGTCCCGAGCAGACATCTCGGAGATGTCGATGGTGGCGAAGTCTCGGATAGATTCATACATCCGCTCGGCAACGCTATGGATTTGTACTGTGGTAGGCTTCATTCCACCTCCACACGGCACAGAACTGCGCCAAGCTGGTCGTAGACATAGGCCAAAGTATCACTGGCCTCTTTGATGTCTTCGGTGTTAAGGGTTCGGTCTAGCGCGTAGACAGATTCTCGGATGGCTTCCCACGCCTCACTAGCATAGTGGGCTTCACGGAATTCCTGAGTGTCATCGTAAGTCACAACTATCGTCTTCATCTCGACTCCTAGGTGGTGGTAGTGCGTGAAATATAGCACCTTGTTCCCCTTCCGTCAACTACCCGTAGAAAAAAAAGTTGACGAATTCGTTGAGTGATCTGACGAATTCGTCTGAGTGGTTGACCCGAATTTGCAAAATTTATTCAATTGAATCAAGGACTTACATAAGTTTTTGCGGGAGGTCAAGCCCGCCGAGACGTACCTTTACCCGCCGAGACGTACCTAACAGGGTTGTTTAAGTTTTCGACTGGGTTGTTTGGACTTTCGACGGGGTTAGTTCACCCTATATAGGGGTTATCCGGGGTAATTAACGGGGTTGTCCGGGTTAACTGGGGGAACTAGCGGGGTTGTGGGAGGTAACTAACAGAGTTGTCCGAGGGAACTATAGGTGGTAGAATCAAAATGTAACGTTTCATTATGAGGACGAGATGAGAGCTAGACGAGTCGATGAGAACCAGCAAGAGATCGTAGATGCCCTGAGAGATGCGGGGGCAACAGTTAGAGTAGTCACACAAGGAGAGGGGATCCCCGATCTTCTAGTCGGCTACACCGGACCGAGCGGGATAGGGCATACGCTCTTACTTGAAGTTAAAGACGGCAACAAACCTCCCAGCGCGAGAAAGCTCACGGTAGCGGAGGAGAAGTTCTTCATGGAATGGACAGGAGGAATCCTAGCCATAGTGAAAAGTCCGCAAGAAGCCCTTGATTTAATTCATAGCTTAGATTAAAATTCGCACAACTGTGGAAACGCAGTTGCCTAGTTGGTTTAAGGAGGGTTAGTCCCTCCTTTTTTTTCGCTTGACGCATCCTCAAATTGCGAGTACAATGGGGGTGTTGTCGTCGAAGTCAACAATGAAAGCCGTTTACACATGCCTCGCCCCGTCACTGGGGAACTTCGACGGGGCAGTTGTAAGTGGCTTTTTTTGTTTGCAGACTGGGTAGATGGCGGGTTAGCGCCGTCAAACGAAAAGTACACGCTGCTTTATGCGAGCTACCCAGTCTCAATTCTCACGCAACCGTACTCCGCACGATAGTAAGAGCCTGAATGGGCGGCGCGGAAGAAAACACAGGTCTGCGATCTCACCCCGTATAGACCTACCAGCCTGTTAGTGAGGGACTGGATAAGACGGAGGCAAACAAGGTGATAGACAAGGCCTCCATCGAGTGAATCGCTACGTTATGCGTGTACTAGGTGCAGAGAATCCACGAGTGAGCTGCGCTGGGTAAGGGGAAACAGCCACGGCTACTCACCCTTGGGGATGCTATTGTCAAAAGTGAAAAACATATTGC
>Ga0209087_1000139_pt1 | contig 44619 bp, 46 predicted proteins | sample S_130805_EF_Meta_FD_187321 | JGI IMG/M metagenome (GOLD analysis project Ga0209087, IMG submission 187321) | Freshwater microbial communities from Lake Simoncouche, Canada to study carbon cycling - S_130805_EF_MetaG (SPAdes) (version 2) | ecosystem: Environmental > Aquatic > Freshwater > Lake ... | reverse complement strand
TTGCCCTGGTCGCCCTGAGCACCCTGATCTCCTTGGTTGCCCTGGTCACCCTGGTCTCCCTGATTACCTTGATCACCTTGATCACCTTGTGTTCCCTGGTCTCCCTGAGGACCTTGATCACCTTGTGTTCCCTGGTCTCCCTGATTGCCATGGTCTCCCTGATTGCCCTGGTCTCCCTGAGAACCCTGATCTCCTTGGTTGCCGTGATCACCTTGATTACCCTGGTCTCCTTGGTTACCCTGGTCTCCTTGATCGCCTTGGCCTCCTTGTGCACCCTGATCTCCTTGTGCACCCTGATCTCCTTGTGCACCCTGGTCACCTTGATCACCCTGAGCACCCTGATCTCCCTGAGAGCCTTGATCACCTTGAGAGCCTAGATCACCCTGGTTACCCTGATCTCCCTGAAAGCCTTGGTAACCTTGTGCTCCCTGGTCTCCCTGAGGACCCTGGTCTCCCTGAGCACCCTGCGCCCCTTGGGTGCCCTGAGCTCCCTGGTCTCCCTGAACTCCCTGGTCTCCATCTGCACCTTTATCTCCTTGTGCACCCTGATCTCCTTGATCTCCTTGTGCACCCTCACCTCCTTCTGCACCCTGCACCCCTTGGGCGCCCTCTGCACCCTGCACCCCTTGGGTGCCCTCTGCACCCTGATCTCCCTGAGAGCCTTGATCTCCATCTGCACCTTTATCTCCTTGTGCACCCTGATCTCCTTGATCTCCTTGTGCACCCTGATCTCCTTGATCTCCTTGTGCGCCCTCACCTCCCTCTACACCCTGATCTCCTTGTGCACCCTGCGCCCCTTGGGTGCCCTCTGCACCCTGATCTCCCTGATTGCCTTGGTCTCCCTGATCTCCCTGGTCTCCCTGTCCACCCTGATCTCCCTGAGAGCCTTGATCTCCATCTGCACCTTTATCTCCTTGTGCACCCTGATCTCCTTGATCTCCTTGTGCACCCTCACCTCCCTCTACACCCTGATCTCCTTGTGCACCCTGCGCCCCTTGGGTGCCCTCTGCACCCTGATCTCCTTGATCTCCTTGTGCACCCTGCGCCCCTTGGGTGCCATCTACACCTTTATCTCCTTGTGCACCCTGATCTCCTTGCGCCCCTTGGGTGCCCTGTGCACCCTGTGCCCCTTGGGTGCCCTCTGCACCCTCATCTCCCTGATTGCCTTGGTCTCCCTGCGCCCCTTGGGTGCCCTCTGCACCCTCACCTCCCTGATTGCCTTGGTCTCCCTCTGCACCCTGCGCCCCTTGGGTGCCCTCTGTACCCTGTACCCCTTGGGTGCCCTGCGCCCCTTGGGTGCCCTGCACCCCTTGGTCTCCCTCTGCACCCTGATCACCTTTACCTTGGTCACCCTGAGCACCTTGATAACCTTGTGAACCCTGTGCTCCTTGTATACCCTCATTGCCTTGATCTCCTTTCACCCCTTGATCTCCTTGTGCACCCTGCGCCCCTTGGGTGCCCTTAGCACCCTGAACACCTTGCGCCCCTTGGGTGCCCTCATTGCCTTGATCTCCCTTCATCCCTTGGGCTCCTTGTGCACCTTGTGCACCTTCTGCACCTTCTGCACCTTCTGCACCTTCTGCCCCCTGCACACCTTGATCTCCTTGATCTCCTTGTGCACCTCCACCTTGTGCACCTTGGTCACCTTGTGCACCTTGTGCACCTTCTGCCCCCTGCACACCTTGATCTCCTTGATCTCCTTGTGCACCTCCACCTTGTGCACCTTGGTCACCTTGTGCACCTTGGTCACCTTGATCACCTTGGTCACCTTGGTCACCTTGGTCACCTTGTGCACCTCCACCTTGATCACCTTGTGGGCCCTGTGCACCTTCCCCACCCATATCACCTTGATCTCCTTGATCTCCTTGTGCGCCAGGTGCACCATTATCTCCTATACACCCTCTATTACCTTGTGAACCTTGAGTCCCTTGTGCACCTTGCCTTCCTTGCAGACCTTGCGCGCCTTGAACACCTGTTGAACCTGTAAAACCAGTTCTTCCTGTAGCACCTGTTTGACCTGTAGCACCGGTTCTTCCTGTATGACCGGTTGAACCTGTAAACCCAGTTATTCCTGTAGTGCCTGTTTGACCTGTAGCCCCTGTTCTTCCTGTATGACCAGTTGAACCTGTATAACCGGTCATTCCTGTAGTGCCTGTTTGACCTGTAGCACCTGTATGACCTGTTGAACCTGTAAAACCTGTTTGTCCCGATGAACCAGTAACACCAGTATAACCTATTAAACCAGATCCATCTCCAGCTCCAGCTCCAGTTGCACCTGTTGGACCTGTTGCGCTATTAGAACTAAAGCCTTGATTACTATTAAATATATAAGTATTAACTGGAGGACACACGATAATATTAGAACGTGGTGCTAACTGTGGTATATGTGGTCGTGGCTGGGAACAAGGTTGATATACAACTTGAAATTGCGGATGCTCTTCATCACTATCACTACCCTCATTGCGAGCTCCAGGAACACATACATGTTTACCTTGGCGACGCGTTGGAACATATGTGTTCCTATTACCACTCATCTATATATAATCTTTATTATATTTCACTTTTTTAAAAATATATACTTAAAACTTCATCACATTTAATAAGCATACAAATGTCAGCTGTCGGAATTGACCTCGGGACTACGTATTCGTGCGTCGGTGTTTGGCAAAATGATCGCGTAGAGATTATTGCCAACGATCAGGGAAACAGAACAACTCCTTCATATGTTGCTTTTACTGCAGATGAGCGCCTAATCGGTGATGCAGCAAAGTCACAGGCTGCTGCAAATCCTGCGAATACCGTATTTGATGCTAAGCGTCTTATTGGTCGCAAGTTCGGCGACGCGTCTGTAAAGTCTGATATGAGCCATTGGCCCTTCACCGTAAAGCCTGGCACTGCCGATAAGCCTCTGATTGAGGTCAGTTTCAATGGCGAGACTAAGACCTTCTCACCTGAGGAGATTTCTGCCATGGTGCTCCAGAAGATGAAGGCAACTGCTGAGTCGTATCTGGGGACCAAGGTGACTGATGCAGTCATCACCGTTCCTGCGTATTTCAATGACTCTCAGCGTCAGGCAACCAAGGATGCCGGTCTAATTGCAGGTCTTAATGTGCTCCGTATTATTAATGAGCCCACTGCAGCTGCTCTGGCCTATGGGCTTGAGAAGAAGACCAATGGTGAGAAGAATGTGCTGATATTCGATTGCGGAGGCGGGACTCATGACCTATCCGTGCTCACACTGGACGATGGTGTCTTTGAAGTCAAGGCGACTGCTGGCGACACCCACCTCGGTTAACTTTCCGGCTGAGGTTAAAAAACTCTAATTGCGGGGACATCCTAAAGTTGTAAAAGTTGTTGGAATAAATTTGACTTACTCTCATAGAAACTCGGGACATAATATGAATACTCAAGTGTGTAATAAATGTAAGGAAACTCTTGCATTAGCATCATTTGATAAATCTGGCGAATCATATCGCCATACATGTAAATGTTGTAGATATAACAGAACAAAAGAACTCAGAGAAAAAAGAGCACTAAAAAATACTAATAAAGTAGTGTTCAAACAAAATAAAAAATGTAACACATGTAAAGAAATAAAATCTATTAATAATTTTAATAGATGTGCTATAACAAGGGATGGTGCATCTCCCAATTGTAGATTGTGTATTGCTAAGAACAGGAAAAAGGTAAGTGATATTACACCAGTAGTTAATTTACCTGAAAAAACTTGTAATACATGTGGCACACTAAAAATTATCTCTGAGTTTAGAAAAACAAAAAAATCATCAGATGGTCATTTTCATAAATGCATTGCTTGTTTGAAACCAAGAGTATGGAACAAGGAGAAACAAAAGCTTTCAGAGAAAAAATATTGCGAGAGAAATAAAGAGAAACTCAAGGAGAAATGGAAACGCGATGGTCAAAAATTACATCGCATGATAAAATCTCGTTTGAGTAATCGCATAAAAGATGCTCTGAAAGCAATATCTCTGAGAAAAGACAATAAAACAATGTCATATCTTGGTTGTTCACATTCTTTCTTAAAAAAATGGTTCCAATTCTTATTCCTTGAAGGAATGTCGTGGGATAATATTGGTGAATGGCATATTGACCATGTAATACCATGTGCATCCTATGATCTAACAAAGGAAGAAGATATCACGCAATGTTTTAGTTGGAAGAATATAAGGCCATGCTGGCAAAAAGAAAATTTAGAAAAAGGTTCTCAAATTATTCCCGAGGTAGTTAGAGAACATGAGAGTAAAGTCAACGAATTCTTAAACAATCCACTACTAAACCCTTCTGGCGACAGAGAGGGTGGCGCTAAGTAATTACTAGCGGTATAGTAAAAATGTGGCAAATATATGGGCAATCCGCAGCCAAGCATCTTAGAAATAAGATGAAGGTTCAACGACTAGTCAAAGTAACCTTCGGTGTGTAAACACAAAGGAGAAATGGCCACGAATGGGTTTCAGGTTGTGCTTTGCATAACTGGAAGATATAGTCTGAACTTATGGGAAACCATAAGAAGTAAGGATAAAGAGCCTTACGATAACACCCTTGGGGGAAGATTTTGATAATACTCTAGTGGACTGGTGTGTCCAGGAGTTTAAGAAGAAGTATAAGCTAGATCTGAGTTCAAATTCCAAGGCCCTTCGCCGTCTGAGAACGGCCTGTGAGCGTGCAAAGCGTTCTCTCTCATCTGCTACTCAGGCCCAGATTGAGGTTGATAGCCTTGCCGAGGGCAACGATTTCTCTGCGACTCTCACTCGCGCAAAGTTTGAGAGTATGTGCGAGCCCTTTTTCAAGCGCTGCATTGCACCCCTTGATGGACTTCTGAAGGATGCCAAGATGTCCAAGGATCAGATCCATGAGATTGTGATGGTCGGCGGATCTTCTCGTATTCCCAAGATCCGCGAGCTCCTATCTGGCTATTTCGGTGGCAAGAAGCTCAATGACTCCGTGAATCCTGATGAGGCCGTAGCCTTCGGTGCAGCCGTGCAGGCTCATATTCTAACTGCACCCAAGGGCACCCAGGATTCTACGTCTGATATTCTGCTCATGGACGTAATTCCTCTGTCTGTGGGCCTGGAGACTGCTGGTGGTGTGATGACTAAGATTATTACCCGCAATACCACCATCCCAACGAAGAAGACTCAGACCTTCTCCACCTATGCTGATAATCAGCCTGGTGTTCTAATCCAGGTGTTTGAGGGTGAGCGTGCACTCACTAAGGATAATAGCTCCCTGGGCAAGTTCCAGCTAGATGGCATTCCCCCAATGCCTCGCGGAGTCCCTCAGATTGAGGTGAGCTTCGATGTGGATGCCAATGGAATTCTAAATGTCTCAGCGGCTGAGAAGTCCACTGGAAAGTCTCAGAAGATTACCATTACTAATGATAAGGGTCGTCTGAGCAAGGATGACATTGAGCGCATGGTATCTGAGGCTGCATCCTTTGAGGCGGAGGACAAGGCGCATATGGAGAAGGTGGAGGCCAGAAATGGCCTGGAGTCCTATGTCTATAATGTGCGTAATTCACTGAATGATGAGAAGACTCGCGAGAAGCTGGGAGTCGAGGCATGTGACTCATATCTGGAGAAGACCAAGACTTACCTGGATTGGCTAGAGGCTAACCAGGGTGCATCTAAGGAGGAGTGCGAGGCTCAGAAGAAGGCCTCTGAGGCCGACTTCCAACCCTTCTTTATGAAGCTTTATGCTACAAGCGAAGCTAATGGCAGCGCAGGGGCAGCTGGAGCTGATACAGCAGCAGATGCAAGCGAAGATGCAGCTCCTGGCCCCAAGATTGAGGAGGTTGATTAAAATGCTAAATTATCTAAGGCCTAATATATATATATAGAATAGAATGCCACGCAGATCATCCAGTCCATCCGTATCTCAAAAAAAGATAACAACATTGCCCTTAGCGACTGATTATAAGAAAAATCTACCGGCCGTTATAGTAGCTCAGAAACCCTCCTTTTTACAGACAATGAAGGAAGGAGTTGCACTTGGTGTAGGAAGTTCAATTGGACATAGAATAGTTGGTTCTATGCTAGGACATGCAAATGCAGCAAATACATCACCTCCCTCTGTTGCTAAGAATCACGAGTATGAGCAATGTATGAAAGATAATACTGATAAGGCGGCTTGTGAATATCTTTTAAAATGTTAAAGCATGTTTAATAGACCATAATAACTGAATAATAGTCCTGCGCCTATTTTTTACATTTAGATAAAATGCAAAAAATAGATGCCCTGTGCCTGTAAAGCCGAACAACCCGATTATCCTGTTACAGACAATTGGGGCCCATCACTCTGGACAATTCTACATTCTCTCGCAGAACGAGGCGGAAAAGCTATTACTCCATCATTCAACGATGACGAAAAACGCCAATGGATTATTTTAATTGAACTCCTTCCCAAAATAATTCCATGTCCCAATTGCCGTGAACATGCCCAACAATGGATTCTTGCACATCCCATTACGGCCATTAAAGAACTTGCTCAAAATGAACTATATGATTGGCTCACCACATGGGTATATACCTTCCACGAGAATGTAAATGAACGGACTGGAAAACCATCCTTTAATAAAACCTTGCTTGCCAGCACATATGGATCCACCAATATAGTGACCGTATTTAAGGCTATGAAGCCCTTTATTGAAAATGCAATTCGTCTATCCGGTATCACATTATTGCCATGGCAAAAATGGTCTAATCACCTGGTTGGATTACGCTCAGTTTACGGAATCTAAGATTCCTCGTATTTAGGGTGACGTTGAATTGTCTTTAATATACTTAATTTATCTGAAATCTCTGGAGAGACCTTATCAGTTATCTTAAGTAAACTAGTAAAATCTATATTTACTATGACAAGAATTCCAGAGAATTGCAGAACATAAATATCCCATGGATCAAGGCCTACATGATTAAACTGAAAAAACAAGATAATAAAAAGACCCAGTGAAAGTTTCAAGACTGAATCTATTAATAATTTTATTACAGGTGAAAAACTCTGCTTCATAAACACCACTAATACAAGCTGAATTAGAAGAAGTATTCTAAGAATAATAAAAAATATATGATATCCTCTCATCTACTTCTTTCTAGAATTTTATTGAGCAGCCTTTCCTTGTGCCTTAGTCTTAATCGTCCTCTTTAGGGCTGCTGCCGCGGTAGAAGGAGTAGCAAGGCCAGCAGCTACACCTGGTGCCCCACCAGTCCACTGCCTCAGCCACTCCTGGAACATCGCCCTACAGCCCCGCGCCGCCATTGCAATAGCAGTTCTTGCAGTAACCTCATTCCCATCCTCGACACCTACTCTCAGAAGCATCTCATCCTTCAGAGGATGAGGAATCTTGTAACCCGCAAAGGAAATCCTCGGCATAGCATCACCCTCCACGTGATTATCCACTAGCCATGTCTGAAGCATATTACCAAAGGTGTGATCCTCCCTGCCAATGAGAAAGTCAAACCCAGGTAACTGTGCATCAGATGGTGTCACACTAATTGTGCTAGGCAGATCACCATTATCAAGACCAATGTAAGGCTCACACATCTTTACTAAGCCTAGAAGAGCACGCTCAACAATGGCACGGGGAGCCATCGTCCCAATCGACTCAATCTGGAAATCGAAACTATTGGGCTCACCCTGATCATTTAACTTATAGATACGCTGAATCTGCATAGTCTTGAATTCGGCATCAAGCACCTTGAACCTCGCCTCATCCTGCTCAAGACTAGCCGGCTCCACATTCTTGTGAGTTACTAGCCACTTCTCAAAATATGCCTTACGTCTCTCGGAATTGGTGTCGAGCGTATAACCATAGGTTGCCTGGCATGTCGGGATGAAGCGGGCATGCTCCTTGCCATTACCCAGAGATGCCTTTAGAACTACCTCGAGAACTGGAGTTAGGGAGGAACGTTTTGCAGGCATGGTTGTAATTAGGCATGTATCGCCAGTCATTGCATTGGGCACGAAGAAATCCTTTGAGGGAATCTCGACAAGCGACTCAGAAAGGTCTGCAGCCTTACGTCTCTCATAGACCTTGATATCAGATGCAGTAACATCACGCTGTGTAGCCGAGCCATTCTCAAGATCAATCTTAAACACATACTTGTTCTCATCGAAGGACTGAGGGTCAATGCCGTGAATAGGGATTAAGCTAAGACGGTGAGCCAGGAGCTCATTAGGCTGAGTATTACTGTCATTTCTTAGAATCTTAATATGGGAATCCTCAACAACAACTCCCGGTGGATCTGACCGGAATCCAACCATGGGGACAAGGGTCATAATTGCACGACGCAGAGTATTTGCATGGGGATATGAGGTATTCGCAAGAGTAAACTGGATCTTACGAGAAGAAACGACTTTAATATCCTCAAATGACATGGCTATATATACTTTATATATGGATAGTAAATCAAATTTTACCGTGGATCCATTATTTAGATGGCTGCGTTAATTTCATTAGTAAGAATAGAAATGGGCCAGATTCAAAGTTTGTTTGAACGCAAAACCCCTAATGTAAATTCTGCAGGAGCAAGTAATACTCCTCCAGGGGTTCCAAATGGCCAAAAATATTTAAATAGACTTCGTGAAAATTCTGCTGCCACAGCTTCTGCTGCCGCGGCCCCTCCTGCCGCGGCCCCTCCTGCACCAGTAACACAGGGTGGTCGCAGAAGAAACAAGAAGTCACGTAAGGCTAAGAAGACTCGCAAGATTAAGAGATCTGGTAAGTCTCGTAAGAACCGCAAGTAATCAAATACGCTAAATTCAGAAGTTTTCTAAAACACAATATGCGTAGAATGGCCCTACGGCAAGGTCAACCCAACAACATTTGTTTCTATAGCAACAAATGCGATTGGTCCGAAGCGTTTCTAAAAGAACTTTCCAAGACATCCTACAAGTCTGAATTCCAGTTTGTCTGCGTTGACACTGCCATGCGCTCAGATCTCCCGACATGGCTCAAACAAGTTCCTACCCTCTTAATTCGCGATGATGCAGAGCCAATTAAGACAAATTCTGATGTTCTCAACTGGCTCTATGAGCGCAAGCTGAAGGATACTACGAGGAATCCATCTAGTCAGCAACAGCAGATGCCCAGAGGCCCCATGCCTGCAGGGCTAGCTGAGGAGCCAGAGGCATGGAATATGGCCGAAATGGGCGGGAAGCTAAGTGAATCTTACGGCAACTTAGTCGAAGGAAGTGGCGCATCTGTAGATAATAGCTCAACGAAAAACTTTGATTTCGGATTTCTGAATGGTGGTGCAAGCCAGGGTGACCGCACTACTCAAGGAATGGGGGATTCCAGCATGAGGCAAGAGCCCGGTCGCACAAAGTCTAAGAAGGAGGAAATGTTTGACAGGCAAATGGAGGCCTATCAGAAAAATCGCGACACTGGACTTCCACAGAAGCGAGTTGCTCCAAATGGGGGAAGAATCTAAGGCTATAATAGAATGAATGAAGGAAATAACGGGAATAATGAAAATTATAGAATACTTGGTGAAGGTGAAGAGGTAGTACCTGAAGAAGCACTATCTAGAATTTCTTATTATGTAAATAAAATTAGAACTTATGATGTAACTACACGTATGCCAAATAATCCACAGGGTATGGCAGATTATTATAGAGGAATTGTAGATTATTATACAGATATAAGAGATACTTCTCAAGAACAAATACAGATGTATCAAGATCGCGTAGATGAATCTTATGGAGGTGGCAAAAAATCTACCCGTCGACGAAAGAATTCTAAGAAACATAAGAAAACCCGCAGGCACTAATAAACCCGCAAGCACTAGTAAAATTGCCTAAACAATTCGCACTTACAAAAGGTAGAGATGTCTATACTCGCTGCCTTTTGTAATCAGTTAATTCGTTTCTTCGAGGAGCTCCAGTCCACATATACTGAGGAGAAGAGTATTTCCATGGCACTGGAGGCCATCAAAGCTGCAAAGAAATCAAATCCTAAGCTTGTCCTTGATATGTTTCATGAATATATATATAAGCCTACAAATGATCTTATCATGACTCGAAATGATACTGAGATCATAGTATTTGCAAGAAAGATCATGTCATCGCAGTTCAATGAGCTCATGCCTGCACTGATGATCTTTGATAAGTATTGGCCTGAAATGAGTCAGACAAACAGGGATGTGATTTGGCAGTATCTGGAAGTGCTATGCAAGCTATGTGAGAAAGCTAGGGCTTAGCCCTAGAAACCTACGAAATTATTTAGCAATTAGTTTATTATATAATAATTTATCCTCTTTAACAATCGAATTACACGCCTTTGGGGATGTATATCTAGCTCCAAACAAATTAACCCAGCCATGTATATTTCCCTTTTTAGGACATTCAGGTCCAACGCCATATTTCTTTTTAATATTTTTCATCTTCTTGCATTCAGATCTGGAATATTGTTTTCTTACAATTTTTCTAAAGTTTTTAACGGTATGTTTAGCATTTTTCCTAGCACCAATTCCAGTATAACATATTATTTTATTTTTCCTTGTAGTATTCATTCTGATATATTACAAGAAAAATCACCTGGCGTTTTGGTTCGCTTTTTTGAAAAGCGATTTGCTGGCTTTTTGCCGCCAGAATGGCGACCATGGCTTCGCCTGCAAAAAAGCCAAAAAGCCATAAATAATAATTATTTTTTGCTAGCTTTTTGCCGCCAGAATGGCGGCCATGGCTTCGCCTGCTAAAAAGCTTACGTAAAGAATTCACGGAACCTCTATATATCTCGGATAGATGGATTCCCCTCTAGATTCTATATTCCAGTCGAAATACAATGAGTTTATGAATAGTCTCCTTGAGACATTTCCCGAACTAGCCGAAGTGATTAAGGTTGCAGAATCCGTTGCACCCGAGGATCGTGAGAAACTATACAAGCAGATGGTTATGCCAAATGCTGGTAATCCCAAGAGAAATATGTCACTGTGTCCTGGCATGGTTCTTCCGGGTGTGCATATCAATGAACAAATGTGGTCTTCTTCTAGCCAAGGAACGCGAGATGCCATTAACCAATTTCTTGGTCTCCTCACCTTTGCGGTTACAATGAAGGATGGAAAATCCAGTGATTTTGGTTATAACTCAGACGCATTCCGCAGATGGGCCGACACATTCATGGATGACTGGCGTGGAAAGATGAATCGCACTGAATTTGACTCATTTACTCAACGCTTTGCCGACCTCTTTGGGAGCACTGCGGCCTCTGGTGACAGACTACCTCCCTTTCCTGAGAAGCTCAGAAAGGGTAAACTTGTAAAACTCGCCGAAGAAATTGTCAAGGAGCTAAAGCCCGAGGAGTTTGGTCTCGATCCTGAAACTGTGAAACAGTGTGAGACAGATCCCAGCAAAGCCTTTGAAGTAATTATGAATTCAACACTAAGAAACCCTGAGAAGCTACAAAGTGCCATGAAACGTATCATGAAGAGACTACAAGATAAGTTTCAGAGAGGTGAATTCAAGCCTCAGGAGCTAGCTGCCGAGGCAGAAGAGATGATGAAGGAGTTTTCGGAGAACCCGGCATTCGTTGAGATGATGAATTCTATGCGCAAGGCATTTAGTTTCGAGGGAGATATGGATGGTGCAAGAGCTGCTGGGCAGGAGAAGAGTGCCAGGTTAAATGTGGCTCAGGAACGCATGAGAAAGGAGCTAGCAAGGAGAAAAGAAGCAGCCGCCGCTGCTAAATCTGCTAAGGAGGGATCTGTGCCAGTAACAGCATCAACTCCCTTATCGGTTTCACAACCAAGCCCACCCTCAAACACGATGGAAGAATTTGCATCTATTCTATCGGGTAAGCAAGCAAACAATAAGAAACATGGTAAGAAGTAGGATGGTCAAAGTGCCTTTATGCACACCTATATGGTGGGAAAATCCAATGATTCTTTTCACAGATTCATGGTTAGCACAGTGGAAACGACGATCAACTGCACATCCACCATGTTTCAGTGAGCGTGTGAATGCTCTAACACGAACTGCTCTTGTAGTCCTAGTAATGGCAACCCTGTTTTCTCTCTTTAATCATGACTTACTAACAACGCTTGCCTATTCTATTATCCTTGGTCTGATAATCACTCTTCCAGATATCATAGACATGATTAAGGCACCTTATATTCAAGAAGAATTCGTTGCCCGTATTACTCCACATGAGCCTTCCACCCTATCATGGAAAACACCTCCGGTTGGTGAAATAGGGACTGACAAGACATATGATACCAGCGACCCAATTACTCTACCGAGTCCTAGAAATCCTTTTATGAATGTTCTCATTGATGAAATCAAGTATAATCCTATGAGGCCCGAGGCTAAATCTGTAGAAGATCCTGTTGTCAAGTCAACCATGGATGATTTTTTCAGAGTCAATTGGTTCTCAGATCCTACCGATGTATTCGGTAAATCTCAGGGCCAGCGTCAGTTTATTACCATGCCTTCTACAACAATTCCCAATGACAGAGAAAGTTTACAGAACTGGTTATATAAGATTCCTGGTAAGACATGCAAGGAAGGTGGGCGCGAGGCATGCGTTGGTGGAACACAGGGGGGTGCAGTGCCCTGGCTAAACTCTTAACGCCTTAGCTTTTGAGTCTGTAGTTTAGCACCCTTCCGGCAACTGAATTTCTTTAGTGTTCTACCTCGACCCTGTAGAACTGATTTAACGCATATTGCAATTGCAGCTCTTTCTCTAGCATCATTGCTACGCATACCTGCCCGCAGCTTTACTGTTTTCTTAACGGCCTTAATACATCTGCAAAAACGATCACCTTGTTTCATTTACTACATATGTGTTTTCTTTTTTCCTGAAAGAGAACAGATATGGATATCAACCGTCTAACAAAGACACGCGATGATCTCTGTGGAATTCAGCAATACTATACCCAGAGTCTAGGCCCGGGTAAGTATACAACTATGAACCTAGTGCCCGATGCTAGACGTGTAAATCCCCTAGCTTCTGAGCAACAGCTCATGTATCCCCGTGAGGGATATGGTCTGAACAATGCCCAGGTTGATTCTGATTCTATGCTGCGCAATGAGGCATCCTTTAAGAGTAATAGGTGCCAGATCCGTGCACAGGCTCGCCCCTTCTTAACAGTCCCTTACATGGCAGGGGGTCGTGGTAATCCAGATGTGGAGAGCAATCTGCTGCACGCTGAGCAGGTAAAGCAGATGAAGGAGTGTGGCAGTGTGTCAGAGACTCAGTTTGTGGGTCTCTTCACTCCTCTGGTTCCTTCTCTCTCTGAGAATATCCAGAATCCTAAGAATCTAATTCCTGAAGTGGCTGCTGCAGGGTGGATGCGTGCTGGTATTCCGAGCAGAAGCTATATGCGCGATATTAATTGCTAAGTTTTGGTTCGCTTTTCCTAAAAGCGATGATATTAATTGCTAAGTTTTTGTTCGCTTTTCCTAAAAGCAAATGGCTTTTTCCTAAAAAGCCATTAGATGGACGATCCCTTTGCAATCCTAAAACACCCGTTTGAGCGTTCTGAAAACCCTCAAACGTATGCTGAAGATGTGTGGACTAAGGTTCACAAGGAGCCAGCCCGGCATATGCTAGGCCTCATCGGTGGCAATGCTGTCAGCTTACCTCAGGGAAATATGGTTGATGTTGAATCAGATCTAAGACGTCTGAATTATCCTCTCACATACTGTGCAGCGCGTCAATACCAGCCACCACCAGTAAAGCAGACAAGCCTATATCGCAAGTCAACTAAGGGATCTGTAAAGATCGATGTGAGTCAGAGACATTTACCTGCAATTCAGATGTGGCCCTATACCGCTACCTTTGCACCTGTGCCAATGAAGGTGACCCAGTGTGGTCGCCCTGAAAAGTATTAATAAGCTTTTTTAGAAAAAAAGCTAGCAAAAAACTCACAAGCCCTCTTAATAAAAAAGCTAACAAAAAAACTCATAAACCCTCTTAATAAAAAAAAGCCTGCAAAGCGTGAAAAGAATTCAAATCATTCAAAAACCTTTTTTTCTAGAAAAGAGCAGGGATGACTTCTACCAGGTCAAAATACGATAATTTCCATCAACAAGATGATATGAGAATAACATCATACTCTATACGCTATCAGCTTGATAAGCCTGAGCATAATTGCCCATCTAGCTTTCCGGCTGAGCCATCTGTTCGCCTACAGTATTCTGGAGCATCGTGGCCCGAAGGACAATGGAGAACAGATATTGAATCAGATCTGAAAAACATTAATCGCCTCGGAAATCGTGTAAAGAATAACGCAATTCAATACAATCCTCTAACAAATAAGGTGAATCAGAATTCCATGGTTAATGCTCCTGATCTAACACTCGGCGTAACGTATCAGAGACTCTATAATCCTCCATGCACTCTGAGAGCAACTGGATGGAATCGTTTCGAGACCCTGCCTCACAACCCCCAGGATAATTTCGAAACACCCTTTGATTTCTTAATTCCTTCTCGCACACAATCCAAGGATAACTGGGTAAAGCAGCCCTGTTATAAGAATATTGAACGGGCTGTGCATAAAACCTGAGTCTAAAGTCGATAAGCCACAAGGCTATAAAGCCTATAAGGCATAATACCGTCTATTATATTTTATAGTAAACGGTAGTATGGAGTTAGTAGCCTTATCAGGATTAATGGCTATCGGATATGCAGTTTCACAGCTTGCATCTCCATCAAAGCCTTCTAGCCAGGCACAACAAAAAGAGGGATTTCGCACACTTGGTCTAGGTATCTTACCTCAGTCCACACCCCCCTCCGAACCTGCCGTGCCATTTCCAAGCCAGTACTATACGGTTGGACTTCAGCAATATCTAAGTCAAGACGAATCTTCCAAAATTTCAGAACTAAATGATCGCCTAAATTCTCTTGCTGCCGCCGGTTCAACAGATGGTGTTCAAGCATTAAAGGCTCAAATTCAGACAATTCTAGGCAAGGCGGTCACACGTAGATCACAGGCCAGCGGAGATGAACCCAGTAAGGCGGCTTCAAATACAGCCATGGCTGGCACTAGCCTTGATATGATGTATAGAACACCCGGCGGCCAAACATATCCATCTGAGCCAAATGCAGGCCCCCAATACGGAGGACCTATCTCCTACGCAACAGGCATGCCACCAATACGCAAACAAGTCCAAGGCCAGGGCCCTATGCCAGAACCCATTGAATCAGCAACCCCCCTAGTTCAAATGGTAAGTTCTGGCGTGGAAGCTTCCGCAGCATGGACACAAGGTGATACTGTAATAAGTGCACTCACAGGCCAGCCAGTGGAAAACTTTAAGCACAATAACATGCAACCCTTCTTTGGAGGCCGAGTAAAGCAAAACATGACGTCAACTGTCAACACAAGTAAACTCGATATGTTCACCGGTGCAGGAACAACGCAGCTTCAGAAACAAGAAATTGCCCCTATGTTCAATCACAATCAACCCTTCGGCCAACCCTTCGGCAATGAGGCCAATGCAGACTTTGTTCGCAGTCGTATTGTGGATCCTGGTCGTCGCAATAATGAGAAGCCCTTTGAGCCTACACGTGTAGGTCCCTCTCTCGGTGAGAAGGGTGGTATAACTGGCAATGGTGGATTCCAGCAGATTGAGGTGAATGAAATCATGAAACGTGCCATGCCTACAACAGATAAACTCCGTGTTGCCACAAATCCCAAGCTCTCCTACAATAATCAGGTAGTTCCAGGTGTCCACTTCGTCACTGCACCTGCTCTGGATTCTGGAGAAGTGCGCAAGTACAGGCCAGACACCTTCTTCCTCAATACATCGGGGGAGCGCAATGGTGTGGCTACTAGCGAAGTAACCAAGGAAACATCAAGGCCTACACAGGTTCTCAAATACACCACACGTACAGACACCACCGACGAACTCCTAGGAACTCCTGCCTCCCAGGAAGCATTCAAGTCCTACGTAGCCGGCGACTACAGAACTCCCATGGGTCAGCAATTCGGCGGGGCAGGATACCGTAACAATGATGCATCTTCCTATGGCGCTGGACAACGCGATGACTATGGTGCTTCTTCAATTGAAATTCGCCCCAATGAGCGCAATGGAACCCAGGATCGTGTAATGGGCCTGAATTTATCCCCAGCTGACACTGGCCTAGTAGCAGTGCACTATGAGGACGACGCTCGTCCAACACGTCGTGGTGAGACAGTTGGTAATATCAGGCAGACTGGAACACCTGTTGGATATGCTGGTGGTGCTCCTTCCATTACCACCTGGGATCCTTCTGATGTGGCTCGCACGACAATTAAGGAAACCACTGTGGATTGGGATTACCGTGGTATCTCAGGACCTGGTGCTGGTCCCGAAAGGCTCAAGGTCTATGACCCTAATGACATTGCCAAGCCAACTCAGAAGTCTCAGCTTTCTGCCGATTCTCGTATTGCTGGCCCGGCGATTTCTGTGAATAAGGATTTTACCAGCCACGAGTCCGCCTACAACATGAGAAAGAATGAATCTAAGACAAGTGTCGCCAAGCTGCGTAAGCCCATGGCAGGAAATGGAAATATTGCAGTATTCAAGGGTGAGATTCACCAGAAGTCTAACAGACTAACGGCAGATGACCTGAACGATCGTGCTCTAGCAGTAAATCGTGTATCTGGAATGACTCCTAGTGCGGCTGATATGGGGCGTGTGCAATACAGAGCACCTCTGAAGTTAGATGTAAGCACGGAGCGTAATATGCAAGCCGTGGTAGACATGGTTGAGAATAACCCTCTAAACCAGTCACTACGAAAGAATGCAATTCGCGATTCTATGGCACTGGAGCAGTTACAGGGGAGTAGGAGATAATTTCTCCGGATAAGGTAAGATGTCTCTTTATGTTTCACCAGGTAGTTCTGAAAATGGAGGAACTCCTACCGTTGAAGTTAATGCTAGGCCCACGCTAAATTCATATTTAATAACGCAAAGAAGACATGGCCGGTTTGTTCTTCCAAATGGCATACATGAAGAACAGGATGATAGATCTACCTTAGAATCTAAAGAATGGGGTGATCCTCCATTTTTTACAAATGCCAAGCGAGCAGCAATGTTGGAAAGAGGATGGATACAATCGTTAACATTAATAAAAGGCGAGAAAGGATTATTAACAGAAAAAGACGGCCTTGAAAGGAATGTTGAAGTAATCGAGGGGCACCATGAGATTCCAGGAATTAGACACGGTGTATATACAGTGATAGAAATTGATAAAGAAACTAATAAACAAGTTGGTAATCCCATTGATTTACCAGTTAAAACTCAGTATGAAGAATGGGATTTTTATATTGCCACTCAACCGGTTCCCTTTGTTCCTGTTCCAAGGGGGGCGCGTGGTGGTTCTAAGAAAAGGCGCAATAAAAAGAGTAAAAAAACAAGAGGTAAGCTGCGTAGAAAGGCTTAAGCTCGTCTCATATCCTAAGACAGAATGCAGCAGACCCGAGGAAAAAGTTATCTAATTGTTGGCCCACCAGGATGCGGTAAATCCCGATGGATCAGACAAGCAGCAGAAAAGGCAGGACAGACCCTATTCCGATGGAATTGCCGTGATGATCGTGCTCTCAGACAAGGACGTGAACTCCTCCATGGTCTTGTTCGCACAAGAGAACCCACGTGGGTATGGCTAGAAGGAGCGGATGATATTACTCTGGATGCCCAGGCTTTCCTACGCCGTATCTTAGAAACGGCTTCTGTTCAAGTAACGTGCGCCTTAGAAGTTCGTAGACTAGAGTGTATGGCTGAACCAATTCAATCGCGCTGTATTCTAAAGCGTCTAACAAATCAAGGTGAGCCAACGTGGCGTCAGAAGAATATTCAGACAAAATGGGCACAGCCTGATGATTATAAGGTTCCTGTTATGGAAACTCCTAGAACTCTGAGTGAATTACGAACTGCTCGACTTTCTGGAGCGGATCCATACAAAATTATGACTCAAATTGCAAAAGGCCATCATCTGGAAAGAGAAGCACTAAAGCGTTCAACAATGGGAATGAGTCCCTGGATTCTGAGTGCATGGATATTATCACAGGGCATGATTGAAAACCTAGGCTAGCGTTTTTTCCTTTAATTTAATCTAATTGTTTTGGGTAGCATAATAATGGATATTCAAGATTCATCAGCCGCGATTTACAGTGAGGCTAAGTCAGAATACACAAAGCAACTTGTGTATAATTTCCAACCAGTCTTACTCAGATTCTTCCTAGATCGTTTTACGGAAGTGAAGCAGGCGCCTTCCGTGACATCAAAGGCAAAATCGGCACTTTCTGAATTTCAGGAATCTCTGAGCCAGATACCCGAGTGGAATCTGGACAAGGTCAGAACTGAGACAACTGCACTTCTTCAGACAATTCAATGTGATTATATTGAAGAATTAATCACGGCAGTATTTATTGCTCACACTAAGATTCTATCTGCAATTCGTCTTCATTCAAAGCCCCGGCGCAAGATAAATATTACAGTGCCAAAGCCTGATCATTTTATGCATAGAACAATGTCTGAGTGCAGCCGCCTACTATGGTCAAATATCTATCTATTCAGTGATTCGGTGCCATCTCTCGATCGTCAGAAAAATATGAATGAGGTGAATCGTTTCTTAGAAGAAGGAATCTTACAGGCAATTCGTAATCTTCTACCAGTAAAGTCAATTCTGAGAGATAGTCTACAAGAAGATGAGGATGATGGAATTCACCTGGAAACTCCTAAGATGCATGAAGCTGCAATAGAAGCTGAAGCTGAAGTCCCTGTAGCTGAAGTGCCTGTGCCTGAAGTCCCTGTGCCTGAAGTCCCTGTGGCTGAAGTGCCTGTGGCTGAAGTGCCTGTGGCTGAAGTGCCTGTGGCTGAAGTCTCTGTGCCTGCAGCTCCTGTTACACCCAAGCAGGAAACATTAATCATTGACACAGAGCGATCCGTTGGATTTACTGGCATTGATTCTGTATTCGGAACAAATGGGGAAGCCGAATTACGTGAAACAAATGAAGAATCAGAAGAATTTAAGATTCTCGGCGACCTAGAAGAACTTGACATGGGAGATATTGAAGAATTAGAAACAGCACCCGCAGCCCCCCTACCCTTATCTGCAGATGATTATGAATCCTTATAATTGTGCAGTGTAATGCAAAAGCGCGGTATAGTGTAAAGTTTTTTCTAAACCATACGCTCAGAAGTTACCAAATGTCTCTTGAAGTATTCCTATGGATTGTTATTGGCGGTCTTTTTGTCGCTATATTAGGCGCTGGTTCAGTATATTATTTAAACGAAACGCCCACAAATAAACAATTATCCCGTGATTTTATCATCGGGTCACTATTTACCGGATTTCTATATCCTCTTATACCTGAGTCCTTCGATGAAATAAAGGGTGCAATCACATCTACGGCTAGTGATTTACAAAAAAGCCTAGTAAGCACTAATACAGTTTCCGGACCAACAGATACTGATATAAAAATAGGTCCTGCTAATTTTTAGGACTACTAAACATAATTTACATGTAGATATGAGCGATCTTAATACATTAAATACACAATTGAATACTCAGTTCACAGTTTTTGAACAGAATATTCAACTCTTAGTAAATACATTCTCAGCACAAACTCCTGTAGCAATTGGACCTACTGGATCAACTGGCTTTACAGGTGCAACTGGCTCTTCAGGTCATACTGGCCCACCTGGGTCTAATTTTGGAACTGGTGCAAGTGGCTCTTCAGGTCGAACAGGATTCACTGGATTTACCGGATTTACCGGATTTACTGGTGCTACTGGTGTTACTGGATTTACAGGACCTTCTGGAACAACTGGTGCCACTGGATTTACTGGATTTACCGGATTTACCGGTGCTACTGGATTTACTGGTTTTTCAGGTAGAACTGGATTTACTGGTGCTACTGGCACTACTGGTGCCCCTGGCACTACTGGCTTTACTGGATCTGGAAATACTGGATCCACTGGAACTACTGGAACCACTGGCTTTAGTGGTGCATCTGGCACTACTGGATTTACTGGATCTGGATATGTATGGAAAGGTCTATATTCTCCAACTGAAACATATACTATAAATGATATTGTATTACTAAATGGTTCATCATATATATATACTAAAGGCAGACCATCGGCATATATAGTTTCGACATTTGCAGGAACAGTTGGTATAAGTGGTTTAGTAAATGCCATTGGCCTCAATGCATCATTCTATACACCAACTGGCACCGTCTTAGATACATCTGGTAATCTATACATATCTGATACACAAAATCACGTTATTCGTAAAGTTGTCGTAAGCACTGGACAAGTAACTACACTAGCAGGAACTGCCAGAATTCCTGGAAACGCAAATGGAATTGGCGTAAGTGCTTCATTTAATGCTCCATACGGGTTAGCATTAGATACATCAGGGAACCTATATATTGCGGATAAAGGAAATCATCTTATTCGCAAGCTTGTCCTATCTACAAGCACTGTAAGCACAGTTGCTGGATCTGGAATTGGCGCATATGCAAATGGAAATGGAGGAAATGCATCATTTAATCAACCATCTGGCATAGCAATAGATAGTTCAGGAAATCTATATATAACAGATACAAACAATAATGTAATTCGAAAAATAGACACTGCTGCAAATGTGACAACCGTTGCAGGAAACTATTTTTATTCTGGAAATACTAATGGAACTGGAACAAATGCCCTCTTTGATACTCCAATTGGTATATGCCTAGATACTTTTGGTAATTTATATATTGCAGATACCCAAAATCATTCAATTAGAAAAATAGTTTTACAGACAACCGTCGTTACAACATTTGCAGGAAGTGTAAGGGGAAATACTGATGGACCTGGAATCGCCGCACTATTTAATTATCCATACGGACTTGCATGCGATTCGAGTGGAAACATCTATGTGGCAGATTTAGGAAATAATTGTATACGTATAATTGCACCTTCCTCACAAGTTGTAACAATCGCTGGAGATATAGTTAATGCACCTGATCCATATAATAGAGGTTCTCAAGATGCAACTGGATTAACTGCACAATTTGCAAGTTTTTACTCCCCAAATGGTATAGCATTAGATCAATCTGGTAATTTATATATAACCGATTCAAATAATCAACTTATACGCAAAGCTTCTCCTAATCTAACCAACCAGGATCACTTTGAACTATTTGCCAGTAAGGGCAATATGGGTGAAACAGGAACTACCGGATTTGGATCAACTGGATTCACTGGACAACGTGGTCCAACTGGATTTACTGGAGCGGGTGGAGCTGGTACCGTGGGACCACCTGGCCCCACTGGTCCAGGTGGAGGTGGATTTACTGGAGCTACTGGAACTTCATTTGTTTGGAAAGGTGTATATAATAATAATATAAATACTTATGATATCAATGATGTGGTTGGGTATAATGGTGGAGTATCTATTGTAACAGCAACATATGGTAATAGTGTTAACACCATTGCTGGTATAACTCCATCTATGTCTACACCTGTTATAACTCCTCTTATAACGGATGGACAAGGTTCTGTAGCGACATTCAATAATCCATCTGGTATGGCAATTGATAGAAATGGAACGATATATGTTGCAGATACTCATTATAATGCAATTCGTAAAATAACAAGTGGAGGAGTTGTTACGACAATTGCTAGTTCTTTAATAGGAGGATTTATAGATGGAGTAGTCTCATCCGCAGCCTTTAATTCACCATGGGATGTTGCTTTAGATTTATCTGGAAATATATATGTAGCCGATACTGGAAATAATGCAATTCGTAAAATAAGTAATGGTGTAGTATCAACGGTTGCCGGCTCTAGTACAGGCACTGCTGGACAAGCAGATGGACCGCCTAGTACTGCGAGATTTAATGGGCCAAAGGGTATTTGCTTAGATTTAGCAGGAAATATCTATGTTACAGATACTAGCAATAATTCAATTCGATTTATTACAGCTAACAGCTTTAATGTTACTACTCTAGCAGGAACAACTAATCCATCGATAACTGGTTCAACTAATGGCTCACTTTTATCCTCTAAATTTAATAGTCCTATTGGCGTTAGAATTGATAATAATAATAATTTATATATTACAGATGCTGGAAATAATCTTATCAGGCAAATTTCATTAACAGCTAATACTGTTAGCACATTTGCAGGAACCATCTGGTCAAATGGATATTTTAAAATAGATGGGGCATATCTATCTTCTACATTTTATATACCAGCAGGTATTGCACTTGATTCTAGCAATAATCTATATGTTACAGAATTAGGTTCAGATGGTATACGAAAATTATCAGGTGGTAATGTTACAACCTTTGCTGGTGGATTTAATGGGGGATTTTTAGACGGCGATGCTCTAGTAGTTCCCACCCAAACTAATTTACCTGCAAGGTTTAATAACCCATATGGTATAGTTGTAGATTCAAACAACATCGTATATATTTCAGATACTCTTAATAATAGTATTAGAAATATTACCTTTGGTATATTAAGGGATGTTCCATATTTTTTGACATCAATGGTTCCACCTGGTCCAACTGGTAATTCAGGCCCTACTGGATTTCCTGGTAGTTCAGGCCTTACTGGTGCTACTGGTGCCTCAGGCACAACTGGTTTTACAGGTGCCACTGGTTTTACAGGTGCCACTGGTTTTACAGGTGTCACTGGTTCAACTGGCTTCACTGGCTTCACTGGCTTCACTGGCTTTACTGGCGCCACTGGGACAACCGGCTTCTCTGGCACAACCGGCTTCTCTGGTGCTACTGGTATGACAGGTCCAGGAGTAAATAACACTCTTGTATCACCTGGGTCAACTTCGTTAGATTATAATCTAGGTCATTCCTTCTATTTTTTACCAAATTCATCTCGATTTACAGTAAATATAATTAATTTACCAGCATCTGTATTAAGACTTACAATAACTATTATACTAAATCAAGCCCTTGCATCTGTTCCAGGATATATTAACTCTATAACAACGGGTCCATCTTCTACTCCAGTTGCATCACTTCTATGGCAAGGAGCGTTGCCGACGGTTGGCTCAAACATCGATGTTCAAACAATTACCCTATTTTCAACAAATGGCTCGACATGGAATACATTAATTAGATATGAAAAATATGCCTAATAGCCAAAGGCTAAGAGCCAAACAAATTAAAATCCCATCTTATACTAAATGGACGGCCAAGTTACGAGAAAACGATGGTCCCAAGAACCTATATATCAAAAATGGATTGAAAAGGTCGCCAAGCATCGCAAGTTATCCCGACGGGTAAAACCAGATCCTGAAGTTGACCTATGCGATGCTGAGCGCGGATTTTGCACCGGTCACAAGGAAATCCCTCGACGTCTCATGCCCCAAATTTACAATACACGTCGCTTTGCCAGATCAATAAAGAAGAAATATGGAATCAAATCACACATGGAAATGGTCCGCCCTGATTCCCTAATTCCCAGCCAGGAGGAAATTAAGAAATCCGTGGTCAAGAAAATCGGTGAGGCCATGGCAGCAGGAAAATATAAGGATTCTCCTATTGTCATTTCTAAAAATAAGTATGTGATAGACGGTCATCATAGATGGGCCGCCAGAAAGAAATATGCACCTACGAAAAAAATTAGAGCCCTAGTTGTTCATAAGAAGGCGATGGATGTTCTTGGAATCGCTGCAGCTGAAGGGCAACCTAGAGAGTCCTTTTAGTTTGTTTACGTTTAGCCTTACTAGTTCTCTTAGAGTTTCGTTTAACTCTGCGAGTTCTACGCCCACCCTTTTTTGGATGGCTTGCAGGTGTTGGTGCAGGATCTTGTCTTAGTGCTGCTGTATATACACCTGCCTGTCGTAGAAGGCGTTGAAATTCTCCACCTACATTTATATATAGTTCTCTGCCTTCAGAAACTGCCTTATTAATTTCTTCTGCGGTCCACCATGTCTTAGCAGTAGGACTTCGTTCAACCCGATATCCAGATTCATCACCTCTTTCTTCTCCAGTTTTTACAAAGATACTTGCAGCACCTTGAGGAACACTATTATGTGGATATCTTGGTCTTACATATCTGGGATTTTCATGCCCAACCTTTGCAAGATATGCTTCCTCTTCAGGATCTAATCTTGTAATCTGATATTTAGGATTTAATTTTAATTCTCTAATAAAATTCTCTGTTGCTAATTTTGAATTCTCAGATGTCTTAAGTTTAGGCACAGAATTACCTCTTCTATCATATTCTCCTTCAGGAAACATTGTTAAAAAATTAAGTTTTGCAGCCTGCTGTGTTCTACCTATATTTATAATCTGAACCTTATCTATTTTCTTACCCTCATCTGTTTTCGATTCCCAATAGGATGCACAGGAGGAAAAAATAAAGATAGCAGGCCCATCTGGCTCCTTCTCCCGAGTTTTAGTAATAAAATATTGATTAGAGACTGTTTCAACCCTTGGTGGCGCACGTAATCTAGCAGATCCAGGTGGATAATGTTCGTTTCTAAGTTCTTTCATTAACTTTGTTGCAGGAGGATCTGATACTTCCTCTGGTAGAACAAGTGGTTTATCTAGTGTTTGAAGGTATGCCCCACCTTCACCATCTAATCCTTCTGGAAAAGGTACTACTGAATCGCCCTGTTGAAATTTAAAATATCCCCAATTATATTCATATCTATTTTCTGGTTCAAGAAGTAATCGGCGTCTATATACTCTATCCCCTGGTTTATAATATACTAAATTTTTAATAATTTCTTTTTTGACACCCTTATTTACTGAAGGGTCTCCAGATATATATTTTGCAAATTCAGCTCTATTTTGTATAAGTTCCCATAAAGGTTCATCCATATTTGTCATAGTTGTTTCACCAACAGATGATGCCTCAAAGATATATGTATTTGGTGGAACTACAAATGTTTCTAAAATACCCTCATTAATAGGATATATACCATGTGTTGATGCAAAGTATATTGGAGCTGCAGCAACTGCAGCGCCACCACCAGCTCCTCCCTCAACACCTTGTATTAAGGCTAATAATTCCGGTCCTGTAGACATATCTTAATTTATACTGATAAAATAAGATATGGACTGTTGTTCTCCAGATGTCGGAGATTGTCAAAAATGCCACCCCGAGCTTTGGATTCAAAAGGGTGGTTCATATTGTAATTGGATTCCTAAGGGCCAGGGCCCTAAAAAACAAGGGACACGAACTAACAGAAAAGTGAGTAGGCCTTCTCACCCTCGGGCACTTCCGAAGAAGACTCGCAGGCGAACTTAGTAAATAAGGGTCTATCCAGTTGCTCCCGAGGCACTGCACCCTTTACCTTCTGTGCAATTACACAATATAAATCAAATCCGGGGTAACGCTCAGATTGATCAGTATCCCAAAGTACATTACGACCATCATCATCAATGAGCCACGACCACATCACATTGAAGAGTTCAGAAACTGTTTCTTTCTGAACCCTCCCATCCTCAGAACTCATGACTGCACCACCCTCCTTATCCGCAGGAGGATTCTCCATAAAAAGTCCCTCAATAATACTTACTGCGAGTCTGCATAAATCAAAGGATGGATTCGGGTAAGCTCTCGGCTCCTTTGGACTATAGAATGGTCCAAAATTATACTGGGTCCCAGCCTCATTCTCTGGCCAATAATCATCACTGATGCATAAGGTGCCATTATGAGTAAAGATTGCTCTGCCAAAATCTATAATGCGGAAGAGTTTTCCATAGGTCGGCACCTTCCATGTACGTCCATCATTTGTCTTGTAATAGAAGAATTTCTTGTCTGTTGGAACCCATAGAATATTATTACTATGTAAGTCATTATGGGTCATTGCCCATAAGCTCTGAATCTGACAGAGAGCTGCTATCACCTGAAAGAGCCATGCAGTCCAACGATCCTCCCAGGCCTGAGTGCCTATCTCAGCATCCATGCTAGGATTGCCCTCTTCCAGCAAGGAATCCATAGTATCCGTATTAGATTCTAGGAACATGAGCATTGTGGGGAATTCAGAAAGTTTGGCAAAGAAACGATAATCCTTCCCAGGTCCATCTGAACTGGAAGAGTCATCTGATTTCTCAGATGACGTGGAAATGGAGGCTGAATGCAGGCTTCCTCCACTGACTTCAGATAGCTTGTCCCCTGATTCAAATTCTGAGATAGAATCACTTGAACCCGATGATTCACTGTCTGAATATAAATCCTCAGGCGCCTCAATTAAGGGATCATCGGCAGCCAAAGGCTGATCACCATTTAATGCGATCAGACTAAATACTCCCTCCTTCTGATTTCTCCAAAACCAGGAATCAAATCTGATATCTGAGAAATCCTCCGTGATATTGTAATAGTAATTCTTGGCAATGGCAAGATAGGCCCCATAAAATAATGAGAAGTGGGGGGAGTGATCTGCCTCTCTAAACTTACTTAGCACGTAGCAAGCAACGGCATCAACGTAGGCCTGATTATGAGGATCATGGATCTTACTATAGACCTTGGCTGAACGTTTACCTGGAGCAGGTAGGCCAGGATGCTGTGCCATGGGATAATTTCCCTGTATAACCTTGTAGGCATCAAGAAGGTGAGTAATCTTACAAAATCCAGAAATATCGATGGCTTCACTGGTTGCCAGTGAGTCCTTGTATGCACGGGCCCTCGCTGAAAAAAGTCCCGACCGTTGAGGGATTTGCCCTGTAAATTCCTCAAGATGCCATTTATGGTCAAATCGCTGAAATGGACTGAACTTACTTGATTTACCGAAGCGAATCATGCCGGGATGAGTCGTTTGAAGAGGTTTAAAGTGAGTTTCAAGTGCGGTTTGAAGCCCAGAAGGGGGTCTTATATCCCAGATTGCAGGAGCAGGAAGTTCCACTGTTCTTAAAGAAGGATATGGAGAGGACATTACTTTAGTAAAGATACCACTTTACAAAAGAAGGCGCATGCGTCCCGTATAATGTTTCTTAATATTAAACACCATTAGTTCCTATGGCCGCTTCTGCTGCAATGAATCTACAGTTGAAGAAGTTCAGCATGACACAAATTCCCGAGGATGCCGTCTGCATTTTCATCGGCCGTCGCAGAACCGGTAAATCTACCTTAGTGCGTGATGTGCTCTTTCATCACAAGACAATCCCTCTCGGCACAGTAATCAGTGGAACAGAAGAATCGAATGACTTCTACAAGAAAATGGTTCCCCCACTCTTCATTCACGGCGCCTATTCACCACTTATTGTCCAGAATTACGTGAATCGCCAGAAGCTAATTATGAAGAAAATCATGACGGAACAAAATGGAGGCGGGCAATCCCGGATAGACCCCCGCTCATTCTTAATTCTAGACGACTGTCTATACGACGACACATGGACGCGCGACTTGAATGTTCGCTATCTTTTCTTAAACGGTCGCTGGGTGAAAGTGTTCTTCCTCATCACTATGCAATACCCTCTCGGTGTTCCTCCCGTTCTACGCACAAATGTAGACTATGTCTTCATCTTACGCGAACCTTATCTCAATAATCGCAAACGTATCTACGAAAACTATGGATCTGCCTTCCCTTCCTTCGAGTTCTTCTGCCAAGTAATGGACCAGTGCACACAGAATTACGAGTGTCTTGTTGTAAGCAACAACACACAGAGTAATAAACTGGAAGACATTATATTCTGGTATAAGGCCGAGCTTCACGGTGATTTCCGCATTGGTGCTCCCGAATTCTGGAGTCACAGTGCCGCTCATTATATGGAGGCAGAAACAGCCGAATCCAACAAATATGATCCTTCGGCTGGACAAAGGCTCAAGGGTCCTCAGATTACGATTAGGAAGGCACAATAATTATGAAGGTGGTATAGTCCAGTCAACTGTTATATATGTATTCTGCGAATCAACCGTGACACTAGAATCGGAGAATCGGGCTTGGATCATAGATTTTATAATTGGAATTGCCTGAAATTTTACTGTATCAAAATTAATATTTGGTAGCGTATATGTGATATTGCTTACAAGTTTCCCTGGGGTAATTTTTAAGAAATACATATGCTTAGTTTGTTTGGGATTATTTATCAAGATTTGTATAATTCCATTAACAATTCCTTCAACGTGATAATTTACTAGAATTTCTAGAAGTTCCTGGGTTTTTATTTGAGTATATGTTTGAACTAAGGAAGTCCTCTGATTTAGAGCTGCCTTTAATAAGGTGGTGGGTTCAGAGCTCTGTGCACCAGTTGACCCTATATTAAAATATGGGTATTTTGCCCTAATTGGACCTTGTATGCCAGTATAACCGGTTTGTCCAGATGAACCTGTAAAGCCAGTTTGACCTGTAAGGCCCGTAAAACCTGTTGCACCTGTGAAACCTGTTGCACCTGTGAAACCTGTGAAACCTGTGAAACCTGTGAACCCTGTTGCACCTGTGAACCCTGTTGCACCTGTAGACATTCTAATACATCTTGTAAAAAATTATATTTAGATAGTTTACTTATAGTATAAGAAGATCAGAAAGGCGCCATTTCTCAAAGGATCCATCAGGCATAGGTCTCTTAATAATAAAGGGAAGACGCCGAGCCTCGAGCTCCATCTTTGCAATCTCTCTCAGCTCAGTAACATGTGCCGGCACTGCAATAAATGCACGCGCCCCCTGACTCAGCTGATTTGTTCTGAATCCCAAAATCTTTGTCTTCTCAAACTGTGTCAAGAAGGGAACACTGCGGTGCTTCGGATCCGCCAGTCCATCAGCATTTGTAAAGGAAGGTGGCACATTCGTGAGCTGGATATCGAGCGACACGGACTCAATAGTGTCAATACGGGCCTCTGGGTGAAATCGCATAAGCTCATTTCCCAGATCCTTCTTCTGCGTATCCTCTAGGAGTGCACCCTCCTCAGCCATATCGATCTCCTCATCAAAGTGCTCCTCATAATCACCTTCGTCGTCAGCCATACTCCTTTCTGCTTTAGTGATCCATTCATTTTTTATACCATTTGCGTTTTTGCAAGGCACTTGGGCCTAAACTTGAATGTGACTATATAAATCTATAGGCATGGCCACGGAAGGATTTACTGAGGATGAAATTGTAGAATACTCCACGTTTGAGGACATGGAGCTAAAGGGAGATTTACTGAGAGGTATTTATGGGTTCGGATTTACAAAGCCCTCCATTATTCAGACTAAGGGTATTAAGCCGATCGTAGACGGCAAGGATCTACTTGCACAGGCCCAGTCTGGCACTGGAAAGACGGGCACCTTCTGCATTGGCAGTCTTCACCATATTGATCCTACCAAGAAGGCAATTCAAGTTCTCTGCCTAGCCCCAACAAGGGAGCTTGCGCAGCAGATTGAGGTTGTCGCGTCTTCTCTTGGTAGTTATATGGGTGTCAAGGCATATTCTGCGTGCGGAAAGACCCCTGTTCGCGAGGATATTCGTTGCATTGAGAAGGGAGTGCAGTTCCTTGTAGGAACGCCGGGGCGTATCTATGACCTGATGAGTCGTCGCACATTTAGCACTGAGCATGTGAAGGTAATCATTGTAGATGAGGCAGATCAGATGCTAGAGGACCGTTTTAAGGAGCAGCTACAGTGCATTCTTGATCTCGGATTTCCTGCTCAGGCCCGCTGCGCATTCTTCAGTGCAACGATGAATGCCGAGGTTGTGGAATTCGTAAATAAGCTACTAAATAATCCTGTTCGTATTCTAATCCCCCCTGAGAAGGTTACACTCAAGGGTATTAATCAGTATGGTATTGCACTTGAGCGCGAGGACTGGAAGTTCGAGGTTCTCCTAGATCTCTATAAGAATCTCGATATCACTCAGGCACTCATTTATTGCAATACACGCAAGAGAGTTGAGTGGCTTGCCGATAAGATGATTCAGAATGGCTACCCCATTAGTTTCATCCACGGTGAGATGGATGTGAAGGAGCGCATGGGTCGCATGGCATCCTTTAGAAAGGGTGAGACTCGTGTTCTAATCAGCACGGATCTTCTGGCACGCGGTATTGATGTGCAGCAGGTAAGTCTAGTTATTAATTACGAGCTACCTCTGGAGGATTCCAAGGATAACTATATTCACCGCATTGGTCGTTCTGGTCGCTATGGCAGAAAGGGAACCTCGATTAATCTGATGTATGGCGATGAGGTGCGCCTAATGGATGACATGAAGCGCAAGTATGAGATTGATATGCTTGGTCTACCAGAAGATCTAAGTCAAATTAAGCTAATCTAAATACTGTATAAAAATACAAAAATAACAAACTAAAAATAACAAACTAAAAAATTGAATGCTTATTTTTTAGTTTGGTATGCATCAACAATGCTAGCTTCTGATGATCCCAAAAAGGGTCAAGTTGGCCTTAAAAATATGGGAAATACATGCTATCTCAATTCTACTCTGCAAGCACTACGCCATGTTCCCGATTTATCAGTCTTCTTCCACAAGTATTCAGAGCCTTGGATTCACAAGGGTGATGCGAAGGATGCTGCTCTCTGTATGGCATACAAGGAACTTATTACTGGGCTCTGGTCTACTAGTGGCCCTGCATGCATGAGGCCTGCTGGGTTTCTTCACTACTTTCGCGAGGCGGTTGAAACCTGTCCAACCTATGAGCACATGGCAACTCCTCAGCAACATGACAGTAGTGAGGCTCTCATCTTCATTCTGGAGCAACTACACGAGGGCATGAAGAAGCCACTCAATATGAATGTTGTAGCCAAACCTGGATCTCCTAATTATAAGGCTCTGATGGCCTGGAAGGAGAAAGTCGCACCTGAATATTCACCCATCGTAGATTACTTCTATGGACTGATGGAAGTCTCTGTAACATGCAAGGGGTGCTCAGGTGTGAGTTGCCGTTATGAACCATTCAATGTTCTAAAGGTGGGATTTCCTAATCCGAAGGCAGCCACACTGGAGGAATGTGTAGATTATGAATTTACGGCTGAAGATATAGACGAGTATCAGTGTGACACATGCTCTCCTGACCCCGCACCTGGCTCATCTGTGCCAAAGGCCAAGAGGCACCCTGGATCAGTGCAGAGACGAATCTGGCGTCTCCCTCAGAATCTCATTGTCATTGTGAAACGCTTCAATCCCAATGGCTCTAAGTGTCAGGCAGAGTTCAAGGCAGAGCCTCTGCATAAATTTAACAAGTGGTTTGCAGAGGCGAGTCCAGAGTCCAGTAAGTTTGCCAACTACTCTCTGCAATCAACGGTTGATCACCACGGGCTTGCGAATAGTGGACATTATGTTGCTCAGGTAAAGAGTCCAATTACTGGAAAGTGGCTCATTTACGATGATGAGACTGTTCAAGAGGTAAGAGATGGGTCAGCGGCACTTATGGGGCGTCACTCGTATATCTTATTCTATCGCAAGCAGTGAAGAAATAAGGGTATATGATGAAATAAAAATTGATTTTTTATTTCAGTATATATTTATATACTATGGATACTGACTATAAGCCTATTTCCTGGAATAAGCCATTGATGCATATGAAGGCACGAATTTACTCTGAAAAGATAGATCATACTGATACGTTTGTTAGCCTTATTAAGCATACTAGCAATACAATTAAGAGAACGTTTACTAGTTTTAATCCAGATACTGGTAAGACTTATTATGGTTCTCATAGACATAGGTGCTTTGGCTGTAAGATTCCTATGAAATCTATTCAGAAATTACAGACCAATTTCAAGCGGCACATTGTCGGCGGAGAGATTAGGGATAATAATAGTGACGAGTATTAGAAATGCGCTGCAATCCTACTGCTCGCTGGGGTCCCGGAACAACTAAGGAACGTGCTCCTGATACAGAATCAGCTAATGAGTTGAAGGCTAGGCTAGAACAAATGGCAAAAGAGCGCGCTAAGCAAGATTCTATGTGGGTTTCTCTGGATAAACCTGAGACTCAATGTCAGCAGTTGGACTTGAATCAGAAGAAGGAATCGAAATAGGTTCATTTTTGCTTTTAATCACGTAATATAATCTCATTAGAAATGCGATTATATCCAGTGTTAAAATGGGCCCATAATTTGTTATCAGAGACATATCATTGTTTAATATTGCATATGTAAGAGCAAATGAACTTGCCAGTAAAATCAAGGCCTTCTCAGGCATATTGTAGAAATTTGCATTTTGATTCTTCCAATTTGCATAAAGTTCTGGAATATAGCAAACGAAAAAGAGGGCAGATGCCGTATTCATTAAAAAATCGTAAGCCATTTACTTTATCTCCGTAAATGTTTTCTGGATTTTTTTGCCTTTATCTTGTTTTTTCTAGATCGCTTGCCACCTTCAGGGAGTCTAAATCTAATAATTCTACCAGTACTATTTCTACGATAATACTGTATATTTCCATCTGGCATTCTTTCTGACATCCAGAGGCCTTCTGAGATCCAGAGTCCTGGCTGGCGTATAAGAGGTATAATTTCATTTAAAGTTTCTCCCCATGATGCATCTTCTAAAATATGAAATGACCGAAAATACATTCGCGGATTATATTCAAATGCACTCCTAGCAGAAGAATGCATTGATTTTACTTGATCCAAAGAATCGTCAAAGAAAAATACGGGATACCTTACTCTTTCTAAATCTTTATGAAATGTATTATTATAAATTTCAGCAATAGTCTCATATTCTTTTCTTTGTGGAAGTTCTTCTAAGATTCTTGAATGACTATTAAAATTAAACCCAAGTCGTTCTTCAATTGCTCTAGTCTTAGATAATCTTTCTTCATCCGAGGCATATTCCGAATATGTAAAAAATATAGGGGTCTTTTTAGTTGCTCTACATATCTGGCGAAGTGTAGTGATACACTGCATAGCTGACTCGATTGGTTCTCCATTAGCTGCAATCAAGGTTCCAATTAAATCAAAGATAAAAATAACCTTTGATGTATTTACGTGTGTATAATCTCCAATTGGCGATGAACTTAGAGAACTTAAGTCAAAGTCCGCTCGTATTACTGGAGTATCAGAACCATTGAGTAAGGTTGGCGAAGTGACTTCAGCCATATCTACTCTACGTATACATCTTCAGGTGACTCACATCCTCACTAGGACGCCTCTCCTTCAGAAACTTATCCACATGCTCCTTCTTCAGGATGAACGGAAGGCTGAAGTCCTTGATGTAGAATGGTAGGTCGGGAGAGTTGAAGAGACGCAGCATGTTGAGCTTCTGTGCAATCTGCTCCATGCACCTCTTGAGCTCACGCACACCCTTCTCCTCCTTAGCATACGTCTCAAGGACGTGGGTCACAATATCCTTCGGAATCCCAACACGCTCCGCCAGATTCACCTGCTTCAGAGCACCAGGAAGCAGAAACTTCTCAGCAATCTCCAGCTTCTCCTTAGGGCCATAGCCCTCCAGATGAATCACCGTGAAACGGTCCAGAAGAATCTTGTCAATCTTGTTAATGTCATTACCACTGAAGACAAACATAGACTGGCTCAGATCCAGTGGGATGCCACTCAGATACTTATCCTCAAACTCCGAATTCTGCGCAGAATCGGTTAGGTGGACCAGAAGATTCTGGATCTCCTCACCCTTTGCCGTATTACTCACCTTGTCGAGCTCATCAAACATCAGAACCATCGACATCGACTTTGCAGCAACCAGGGAATTCACAATCTTACCGCAGTGCGAACCCTCATAGACCATCTGGTGACCATTGAAGGTGCTGGCATCTGAGTCACCACCTAGAGAGATGAACTGGAAGGGCCAGTCAAGCGCCTTGGCAATTCCCTGCTTGATCAGAGATGTCTTACCAATACCAGGAGGGCCAATGAGCAGAAGTGACATGCCATTTGCCTGGGGATTCGTAATCTTACCAGCGATGAACTGGAGAATCTGGAGCTTCGCCTCCTGCTGCCCAAAGATTGCCTCATCCAGGCACTTGCGGGCGCGAGTCATGAAGGCAGAGCAGACCTCAGGGCCATCATCCACCTTCACAGGCATCTGCTTCCTGACGCCCAGAGGGAGTGCAGTAGCCTTCTCGAGCCAGTTGCGCATCTTGTAATACTCACCTGAAGCGGGATCCAGAGCCTGCAGATTATTATACTTGGACATGAGCTGTGCCTGAATCTCAGGAGTAGTATTCATGTTGAGAATCTTGAACATCACAGGCTGCTCCTTGGTCTTCGGGCGATTCTCCAGTGCAGTGAGCATGCGCTTCTTCTCCTCCTCCTTGAGTGCCTTGAACTGATCAATGTGGTCATCAATCGTCTCAGTCTCCACTGGCTCAGTCATGAGCTTGAAGAACTTCTGCACATCCTCAGACTCCTTCTTGATCTTATAGCGCTTGGGGACCATGCGAGTGTCAATCTCATCGCTGCCGCCACCGAAGCCAAAGTTTAGAATCATCTTGCGAGGAGAACCATCGTCCTCATCATCCTCATCATCATAGTCATCCTCATCCTCCTCATCCTCTGTGCCTTCGGCATCATCATCCTCATCCTCCTCATCATCGTCCTCATCCTCCTCATCATCTGCATCCTCATCAGTATCTTCAGCCTCACTGATAGACGTCTCCTCCTCGGAAACATACTTCCTCAGCCGAGGCTTACTGAGCTTATTAGAAGGCCTCTTCCTTGCCTCATCCTCCTTCTGCAGCTTTGCCTTAATCGCATCCTTGGCCACAACTGCAGCCTTGCGTGGCTTGAATCCACGCCTCGAAACCCGGGGACTCTCATCCTCCTCTTCGACATCAGTCTCATCCGAATAGGCGATGAGTCCGCGGATGTTTCCCTTGCTATCTACCTCGTCATCATCGTCATTTGCACCAGAACCACGCTTCTTGCGCTGCACCCTTGCATCCTTGGTATTCCTAGAAGTCTTCGCAGCCTTGGCATCCTTGGCATCCTTCTCAGCGCGGGGCATTCTGTTATGCTTCTTCAATTGGTTATCCATTCAAACGCGGTATGCGTTTCACCGGGCCCGACCGTTGTTCAATTTTTGTATGCAGCGCATTTAGTATCTGAACTGTAATAACTAGTGTAAAATACAATAATTATTAGAGCATATATGACTTTATTTACTTACGAGACTTCCTGGTAGAACGGCTGCGGCTGCGGCTACGTCTACTACGTCCGCGGCTGCCTACAAGCGAACTAATACCACTATTAACTCCACGACCAACGCCTCCTAGAGCACCAGATGTACCCCTTGTAACTGCACCTAGGGCACGCTTAGAACCACGTGAAAATGCACGAATCACATTCTTTACTGTATTTAGACTGGCACTGGCAACACCTGACACTGCATTTATACCAGAACCAGCAACTTTTCCAACACCACTTACACCTGCAGAAGCAGCGCCAGTAAGGCGACCAGCTAATCTTAACTTACGAGACTTTCTTGCCATTCTACACTAGATTGATATTAATAATTACGCATTATCTGACTTTTAGAAGATCTAAAATATCCATGCAGGCAAATCGAGAACGCGAAGAAAGGCCGGAAACCTTATCAGAAGGTGATTCAATTAAATATGTTAAGTCATTTGTTAGCAGCTGATTCATCATTAATTTTAGAGCTACAGGCGTCTTAGAATTACATAGTTGCTTTAGACAATTCATATATTCATCGACTGTTTCTAGCTGTTCTCTTTTAGGAATGCATTCCATAATACAATACTTTAATGTTTCCAGTGTAATCATCATAGATTCCTTTTCAATCACACCCAATGCCGTTAATTCCGCCAGAAATTTTGAATATCCAAATCTATTTCTCTTATCTACTGATGAATCGGCGGATTCAGTTACCTTCCAAATATCCAAGTATGTAGTATGAAGTTTTTTCATTTCTTCAAGAATAACAGGATATTCTTTCTTAATTTCTGATAAAAGTTTGGCATAGAGACTACAGAATTTGTCTTCTGCAGCCGCCTTTCTAAATACCATCCACGTGAATTCACGAATGAATTCTTTTTGATCAGATCCAAGAATCTGAAACAAAAACTGTTTAACATCATCATATGTTTTAACACTAAAGACATTTAGCTTATTTAAGATAATTGTTTTAAGAATCTTATCATCGCCCGCCTTTGATCCATTATGAAACTTACTTACATACCGTGCCCCTCCTGTCCATGGATTTGGGGTTGCAGGCTTAGGTGTTAAGGATGAATCTGGTGTGCTAGGGCGAGGAGAACGCTCGGAATTAGTAAAACGAAATGGTGGTGATACAGGCGATGATGGGGTTATGCTACCGGAACTATTTCTCCAGTGGCCGCCAAGCTGAATCTTTTGCGGAGAATTTACAGGTGGCTTATTTCTCCAGTTCCCCTTATCTTGTTGGGCAACGTTAACCCTTGAACCAGGGGAATCTGGTATGCTCCTTACTCTGATGGATTGAACACGTTTGCGCAGTTCATCAGAGACTGGTGGGAGTGAGGGGCGCAGCGCGATGATCGCGGCGACCATAGGGGGAACGTTCATGGTCAGTATACTTAGATATGGGGTTTTTAGTTTAAGCCTAGTTATATAGAGTGAATCCAGATTTATTCATTAATCTATTAATGCAACATGTTTCAACTAGTAGACCACTCGCATATACACCATAATTCATCTTTTTGTCTTCATTCTCAAGTGCAAAATGCCAAATTGTATATTGGCCTTCTGATGCCCATGGTTCGGCGCGTTCATCTGCAAATGCCGTGAGTCTGTATTTCTTATCTGTTACAAATATTCTATCTAATTGTTTAATAAGCGTCTCGCGCTGTAGATCCGTCAGAGTGCTTACAAGAATTGAATGGCACCCAGTTAAATATACGTCTTCAGTTAGCTCAGGATAGCTAGTTGGAGAGCACTTATATAGACGTTGCTCTAATCTTTCATTATTTCCAGGATTCTGTATTTGACCCTTTCCAATTAACTCTACTTTCTTATAGCCGTCGCGACTAGTTTTTACTAAGGTGCCAGGCCTCAATGATTCAATGGGTAGGTAGGTATCAGCACCGTCTACCTGACAGAGAATCTTAGTGCCTTCTAAGAAACATGGGGCAGGCCCTGCTCCTGATGCAGGATAAAGATAAAAAGTACCATTACCAAGTGTAGATAAATCAAACCCATTATTATATACAGTATTATATGCACTACCTGGAATAGGAGAAGACCCGCCAGAATAAAAAGCTATACGCCATTGAGTAGTTAAACCTATATCTCCATATGTTACTGTATCACCAATTATAAAACTACTACCGTGTGATGCAATATAATTAGCACCTTGTGCAAGCGCATCCTCGTAATTAGAAAAATAATATATAACTGAACCAACCGGCTCTGCAAACTCATTCATAGGTCCTACGAGAAGACGTGGCAATGTGCCGGTACCTTCTGTCTTGTGAGAAAGGCCTTCGCTGAATTTATATCCCATATTTGCCGTAATAGGGTGAGATACACCATCTACAATAAACTCTCCCTCACTATCATTCAAGTAAATTAAGTAAGAGTGCTGAAATTCACTTGCACCGGAATCTACGTGCGGTGCGCTATCACCGACAATCCATCTCATAGGCAAATTTAAAACGCTTGAAAAATCTAGTGCAAATTGACTATTTAATGTGCTCCTGAGATCATCTGTGAGTGGCACCGTAAAGTATACCTTACTACACTGGGAATTACCGAGTTTTTCTCTGGCTATAGTCACTTCTGAGCGACCGAGTAAATACTCAAGCTCTTCGCTTGAAAAAACGTTCGAATACGTGGTAGTCATTCTAATTCTATTGTACTAAAAAGTTGCAAATTTCATAACGCTTGTGAATCGCATAACGCTTGCGTCTGAAACTCTAAGAATAAGAACTACCCAATCTTTAATGGAAATTGAGCATGTCTTACAAGAGTGCAGAATTGAAGCCGTCCTAGAATCAGTCGGGGTGAAAAGCCAATCATCCAAGGATCTTTTTCAGGAACAGGCCAAACGCTGGTCATCAAATTTCAAGAGGCTTCGTGCAAGATCTGATGCATGGAACATTTTAAAGGGCAGCCCGGGTTCTAATGCTAAGAATGCCTGGCTCCAACACCTACCTGCTCTCCTAGAGCACGAAGTCACCATACGTTCCATGGATCCAGCAACCGCCTCCGAATCTCAGAAGGAAGATTGGTCTCAGATTCTATTTACCGGTGAATGGGATTCCGTGAATTTTGTGCCCTTTATTCTCATGTATGTCGCACTTTCCAAGATCTTCCTCGCCCCAATGATTGCATGGAGTATGCCTTTCATGAGCTTCATACTACCTTTCTTAGCTCTGAAATTTGTCTATGGTCTACCTATCACCTGGGACATGTATTGGCAACAAATGAGCCCCATGATATTCGGTCGCGGTGGCCAGGAAATGACACTTAGTACCTTGCTACAATGGGGCAGTATGCTCTTTTCTTACGCTCATGGAATGTATTTACCCTACACTAATGCAGTCCATTGTTATAAGATTGATCAACTGATGATTAAAGGCTCCAAGGCCGTTGTAGACACTCTGAATAGACTTCGTGATATTGCTGATACCTGGCAGACGATTGGTCTCAAGAAACCCTGGTCGTTCCCCGATCCTTCGACTCTTGGAGATGATAGACAGATTCTAGCCTGGCTAGTCAAGGATCCGCACCTCCTACCACAAATTTACCGAGCAATTGGGCAAGTGGAGCTGACTGCTGCCTTTTGTCAGAGTAAGACTCTAGTGCCAGTGGAATGGTCTGAGTCCGTGGTTCCCATGTGCAAGATGGTGGATGCAGTAGATCCCCTGTTAGAAGAAAGCAAGAGAGTGCCATTTACACTCATGATGAGCAGAGGTCAACATCACGCCATATGCACTGGGCCAAATAGGGGAGGGAAATCGACCTTTTTACGATCTGCTTTAACTAACCTGGTTCTAGCACACACCTGGGGCGTGGCCTTTGCTGGGCAATGCAAGATGACCCCCGTGGAATGGATTATTAGTAGTTTACGCCTTGAAGACCGTCCGGGTCAAGCATCCCTCTTTGAACGCGAGGTCACCGTGGCAGGCGATATCGTAAAGCTCATACGGGCAAATAAGACGAGAGGATGGGTAATCATAGATGAACTCTTTCACACGACAAATCCTCCTGATGCCGCTACGGCCAGCCAGGTCTTCTTAAGACAACTGTGGTCGAGTGGTTTAGTTACCAGTATTGTAAGCACGCACTTGTTTTCTCATGCAGAAGGTGCACCTGCACAGGTTCAGAGACTCTGTGTTAACTCTGGAATGAATGAGGCTACGGGCCAGATTGTATACAAGTATCAGGTTACCCAGGGTATTAATACAATGAGTAGTGTGCGAGAGCTACTGGTGGAATCGGGAGTGGTCGTATAACGTTAGACGAAGCCATGCGCCAGGAAATCATCCTAAATCTTAGCCCTCAGACATAGAATGAACGATTCCCTGATGGTCGGCATAGTTCTTACTCTTGTATTCGGCGCTGTAATTTTCTACCTTTACAACCGTCTCTCAATGACTGAGAGAAAGATGGGCCTCTTTGAAGGTGTCCTAACTGATCTAAAAATAATGATGGATTCTGCTCCCTATGTCTCTGGCCCTCCTTCTGGAGGAGGTCAATCAATGAGTGAATTCGAACCCACTCCTGAATACCTGAATGCAATTTCCGGCCCCTTTCCCCTAAAGGAGGAGGAAGTCGAGGAGGTTCAGGATGAGCAGACCATGGGTCAGCCCATGGGTCAGCCCATGGAGAATCCTGTAAAGTCTCTTCAGATTGATGAGCTCGCTGGAGTTCCTCTAACTGCCACAAATGCAATTAACGTAACAAAGTTATCTCCGGATCTAGAATCCATGTCTTTAAAGGAGCTCCAGCAGCTTGCTAAGGAGAAGGGGCTAACTGTGGCAGCTGGAGCACGTCGTAAGGCACTTATTGACCTTCTGAAGGTGAATGGGGCAACTTCTGATACATCTAGTGTTCAGGGAACCGTTCTTTCTAGTATGGATGGACCTGAGCTTGTAGGAGGCGCTCCCTTAGATTCCCTAAGCTCTTAGTAGATGGATTCTCAACGATTTGTAAAACCAACATATCCCGATTTCAGTCCGAAGCTTGATTGGGATATGCTGAAGCAAGCTGAACAACGTATGGCAGTTCCAAATAAGAACACTGCACCCGTTGAAGATATGCGCTACCCTGGATATGCTTCTATTATGACAGATAGTCGCCTAGTCACTGATTACAAGTCAAAATGCGAATATAATGTGGTCCCATCACAATATGGTAATTCTTTCCGCTCATGGCTTCAACATCATGCCGACGGATTCATTCAGGTTTCCAGGCACAGACAGGCTGAGCGCACAGGTTCCTATTTTTATGGAGCAGTCTATGCTCCTCCGCCCAAGCAATTACAGCGCTGTGACGAGTTCGATTGCACCTTCAGTCGCACTGATCTTAAGGATGGACTTGGTCTAGAGAGGCGTGAAGTTGTCCCTGAGCTATTTGGGACATTTGCTGCACCCAAGGACGAAGCTCCTATGAAGCGCGTCTTCTTAACAGATAAATTTCAGGGTGGACGTAATACAGCGCACGGGCGCAAATTCAGGCCTCTTGGAACTGAACAGGCAAATCCCAAGGCTGCGGGATACGGTGTAAGTGGTTAAATTACTTCCAAGTATAAAATTGACCTATATATTATTTATTTATTGTGTAAATAAATAATGTATTTTCCAGGCGTGCAAACAATTAAGGCCGCATATCATAATATTCAACGCATCTTGAAGACTACACCCCTGCAATTTAATAATGAATTATCAAAAAGACATTCGGCCAAAATATTTCTGAAACGCGAAGATCTCACACCAGTGCGTTCTTACAAAATTCGCGGAGCATATAATAAACTAACATCTATAAAATCACAAACAATTGTTTCATGTTCGGCAGGTAATCATGCACAAGGTGTCGCATTAAGCTGTCAGCATCTTTCTATTAAGGGTAATATCTTCATGCCTAGAAATACACCTCTGCAAAAAATAAATAAGGTAAAACAATTCGGAGGAGATCTAATAAATATTCATCTGGAAGGTTCTACTTTTGACCAGTCATTTTATGCGGCGAAACAATTTTCTGAAAAGGCGGGCGGAGAATTTATTCATCCATTTGATGATGAGAAAGTCATTGAAGGCCAGGGAACCGTTGGTTTAGAGATTCTATCTCAATCAAAGAGTCCTATTGATTATATAGTTCTACCAGTGGGTGGAGGAGGATTAGCTGCTGGTGTTTCCTCTTATAGTAAAGCGATGTCGCCTTCCACTAAAATCATCGGTGTAGAACCTCTAGGCGCCCCATCAATGACTGAAGCGTTTAAGAAAAACAAGGTAGTCATTTTAGATTCAATAACTACCTTTGTTGATGGAGCATCTGTAAAAAAAGTTGGCGACCTTACCTTTCCAATTTGTAAGAAATATTTAGATAAACTTTTACTAATCGATGAAGGCCATGTATGCTCTAAAATTCTACAAATGTATAATGAACATGGATTCATTATTGAACCGGCAGGTGTCTTATCACTATGTGCCTTAGATACGATGGGCCTCGAAATTAAGAATAAAAATGTGGTCTGTATTGTTTCTGGAGGCAATTCAGATGTATTTCGTATGCCTGATATTTTAGAGCGCTCACTAGTATATGAGGGGTTAAAACATTATTTTAGGATTGAATTTCCTCAACGACCAGGAGCTCTTAAGGAATTTATTATGCAAGTAATGGGAAAAGATGATGATATTATATATTTTAGATATACTCGTTTAATAAATAGAGAAACTGGGCCAGTAATTATAGGTATTCAATTGAAACAGAAGGATGATTTAGCTCGTCTTATACAAAACATGAACGATGCTGGAATTATTTATGAGAGATCAAATACTGTAGAATAGTAAAAACAATCAACCTAAAGTCTGATGAGTCTAGAGCATATATATGCTCGCCCTTGATATAGGAATTAAGCATTTGGCCTACTGTTGTGCCGATGTTCATGTTGATTTATCAGGGCAAAAGCTACCCCATATAAAACACTGGGCCCTAGTAAATCTACAAGATCTGAATGATACTGCTAAGCCTACTTGTCATTTGTGCACGAAGCCTCCGAAGGCTAGGGCTCCTGAAGGGCTAGTCTGTGGTCGCCATCTGAAGAAGGACGCGCAAATCTACGATGAGGCCACTGGTGAACCCATTAAGAAGCAACCGACCATTGGGCAGCTCCAGGCATTCTTGAAGGCCAAGGGGCTCGACACAAAGGGACAGAGACCCGTGCTCTTAGCTCGGGCTGAGACAATTGCAGTGATGCCTCTAGTGAAACAGAAGAGCACCGCGTCATTTGCAGATAACACTACAAATCTACATGATGCTATTCGCGGCTGGATTACACGTGACTGGGCTCACCTGGCCGCCGTCAAAGATGTCTACATTGAGCACCAGCCCGTTCTAAAGAATCCAGTAATGAAGACTGTGCAGCTGCTCATTTTTGCTTCTCTGAGAGAACGGTTCCTGGCTGCACATAAGCAGGTGGCCTTTCATTTCGTTCATGCAGGCAAGAAGGTCAAGGGAGCCGAAGTGGGTGATGCGGGCTACAAGGATCGTAAGGCTGGTGGAGAAGACCGAGCAAAGCTTTATCTAGGAAAATTCCCGTTCGGATCCGAGCAGCACAAGTGGCTTGTCTGGTGGCAGGGGCAGCACAAGAAAGATGACTTGGCAGATACTCTATGTATGTGCCTCGATGCGTGCTAGTAGCAGGGGTAAAATTGATGATACTATTACATGTTCAATTATCATGTCATTTGATTTTGAGTGTCAGCCACATACAAGTAATAAAGCGATATCATCTATTCATAGTGAATTATTAAGTAATGATGACCAACTAAATCGACGACCCGCCTATCAGAGAAGTCCCGTGTGGGATGAAGAACAGAAGGCAAATTTAATAGATACAATTATGTCAAGATGCCCTATGCCTATATTTCTTCTTTATATGTTTGAAGATATTAATGAATGCATCGATGGGCAAAATCGCCTTACTACTATAAAAGAATATATAGAACAGACACCTGACACTCCAGTTTGGGCGTGGATACGAGAGCAAGAGGATACTATTGAATTTATATACTTTCTTAATCCAAAAACTAAAGATGCAATGACAGAATATTGTATTAGCAAGTCCAAGTCTGCCAAAGGGCGTGGCAAGAAAAAAATTTACCGCCTAATGACTGTCCAAGAAGTTAAGAAATTTAATTCATATCAATGTACTATTTCTGAAATTCAGACAAAATTATCTTTCGAGCAAAGAAAAGAAATCTTCCTTCGCTGGCAAAGTGGTACTGGTATTAGTCAATGTGACCGTTTCAAGAATGAATCGTATCCATTCTGTGAATTTATAATTACAGAGGAGTTAGAGAGGACACTAGGTAATAGAGTATGTAGTATTTTAAAGGCTGGAAGAAAAAATTGGTTATTTGATTTATATAGAATGATTAACGTATTCTATGAGGGTAATGATACGTGTGATAAAATTATTCTTTCTACCATAAAAGTTCGATCCAAAATTACTTCTGAAACTGATTTCTCAAGTGAGAAACATAGTGATGCAGTAAAAAGACTAGATAAGTTCTTAAGTAAATTTACATTCCTGATAGATAAATCCTTGTATATAAGTGAACTACTGAACATTGCATTCATATGGAAACTGGCAAAACAAGAAATCCGTGATATTCTAGAACAAGAAGAGTTCATGATTTCATTTGTTAAAGATATTGCTCATAATGATAAAATCAAGAGAAATACATTAAATAACGGACCACAGGAAAAAGAAATTATTTCAGAATTTCTTATATTCAAACAACTGTTAATGGCATCTTTAGACGAAAAAATAGATGTAAGTAATAATAGAACAAAATCCAAGTCAAAAGCTAATATTCCAGCTGCAAGAAAGACTGAAGTCTGGAATGAACACATTGGTGAAGAACAAGGTATGACTAAATGTGTATGTTGTGGAATACGAGATATAAAATCAAGAGACTTCCAATGCGGTCATGTAATTCCAGAAGCGGATGGTGGAAGTATGGAAGTTGAAAATTTAAGGCCAATCTGCGGGACATGTAATCTAGGTATGGGTTCTAAGAATATGATTTCGTGGATGAAATTTATGTATCCCTTAAGAAATTTAATTTAACAATCACAAATATTTTAAATAAAGATATACAGTAAGAATGCTTCCTAAATTATTTTTAAGATTATTTCCAGCCATAAAATGGCAGTATATGATTATTATGCTAGTGATAATAATGGCTATATCTTTTCTTATACGTCAGTCCGCTATGCAAAGCCAACCATCTATGCAATTTCCACCAACCCTCGTGATTAATTTGGACTCACGGCAAGATCGCATGAGCGAATTTACTCAAGAATTTCGCAGTTGGCCCGTCGCTGTAGAGCGTGTATCAGCAGTCAAGTATAGCCCGGGCTGGAAAGGGTGTGCAGCATCACATTTGAAGTGCGTTAAACTAGCTAAGGAACGTAATTACCCCTGGGTTCTAGTGGTAGAAGATGATTGCACACTTACACCTCATGCATCTGAACAATTTCAAGCCTTGCTTCCTTATCTATGGCAGAATAAGGGAAGCTGGGATATCTTTTATGGCGGAGCAACTGTGATAAAGAAAGCTAAACGCATTTCTCATTCTCCTCCTATCTTTAAAG
>Ga0209087_1000138_pt1:27500-44661 | contig 44661 bp, 31 predicted proteins | sample S_130805_EF_Meta_FD_187321 | JGI IMG/M metagenome (GOLD analysis project Ga0209087, IMG submission 187321) | Freshwater microbial communities from Lake Simoncouche, Canada to study carbon cycling - S_130805_EF_MetaG (SPAdes) (version 2) | ecosystem: Environmental > Aquatic >... | reverse complement strand
CGACGTAATCATTAACCGTAGTATCGTCTATACAACCATATTGATCGGTAACTTGAAAATACAAATCGAAAACACCATTCGTAACAAACGTGTTGCTAGGATCCTCCAGGGTAGAGGAATTTCCATTTCCAAACTGCCAGTCCCACGCAGTAAGGTTCCCATAGGATTGTGATGAATCAACGTAGGCGCCAAACAATGGTGGGCAGGTATATTCTCCATTGCCATTTTGTGCTGCCCCAGAAAAAGTATAGGTAGGAATGGCGTGAGGAAGAGAAACAGTTACCAACTGTGTTAAGGTATCTTGGCATCCATTGGAGTCAATGGCAATCAAGGAAACGGTGAAATTATCTGTTAATTGAGAAACGGGTAGATTTCCAGGTGCGTTATAGATCAATCCTGTATCAGCACTTGTCGAAACTTGCTGGTTATTCATGTACCATTCGTAAGTTAATGTGCCAACACCTGAGGAGGAATTTACAGTCAGTGTGGTGTCTGAATTACAAACTACACTTGGGAAAGTGAAATTAGCAATCGGTTTTGTTATGGTAATCGGCACCGTTGCTGGGGATGAAGAACAGCCAAAAACATCATGAGCTACCATGGTTGCTGTGTAAGTACCAGAACCTGTAAAAGTGTGGGTAATGGGTTGATTCACGCTGTTGGTGGTCACGGATGTGTTGTTGTCGGAGAAGGTGGTGACAAAGTATGACAAAGGCATTCCGTTTCCTACATTCATTGAGTTGTTAGCGAAGGTGACCAAGAAAGGCGAACAACCCACCGCATCTTGCGTACTTAATATGCCAAAGGGAGTATTCAAAACCCTAACTGGATGCGAGATTTGCGCAGTACATCCGACGCTATTGGTAACGGTTAGGGTGACGTTAAACAATCCTTGCGCTGTATACACATAACTTGGATTAGGTCCCGTGGAAACCGTTTGCCCATTGCCCATCGCGTAAACCCAATTGGTAATCGGATGTGGACTTGGAGGATTATTCCATGAAGTACTTGAATTGAATAATAACAAGGTATCGTTTTTACACACCGAGTCATTTGACAAGGTAAATTGTGAGGCAATTTGTGATATGTGTATGGTTTTAGTAATACTGTCGTTACAGCCAGTGGTAAAATTTCGAATCACTTGCTCGACGGTATACGAACCATAGTTCGCGAAATTATGCACGGCATTTCCATTATTGGGCCCGTCCAATACCGCATTCCCAATGTTTGTATTGGGTGTGCCATCGCCCCATTCCCAGGTCATATTCACGTTGTCAGGTTGTTCACCATGAATGGAGATGTCTGTGAAGGATACGTTTACGGGTAAAGAGGCCGGATTACAAAACAACTGAGAAGAAGGCGTAAACTTTGCGATAGGCGCCAACACATACACCGCTGAATCGATGGTGATTGAATCTTTACAGCCCCTAAAATCTACTACCAATTCAACCGAGATATAACCCGTATCCGCCGTGAACTGATGCACAGGGTTTTGTTGTGTTGAGGTTCCATCCCCAAAATCCCACAAGTAGGTGACTTCATTGGGTTGATGCGGCACACTGATAACAGAGGTATTGGTAAAGTTTACATTTTGCTTGGCACAAGTAACCAAAGGACTTACAGTGAAATTAACCAAATCAATGTCTCCTACCGTAATATAGTCATTCATGAAAAGCGTATCAATACAACCGGATTGTGATGTAACCACCAAGGTAACATCATACAAACCAAGCGCATAGGTTTGATTGGGAGGATTCGCTCCTGTGAAAGTTTGACCATTTCCAAAATTCCATTGCCAGTTGACAATTGGATTTGCTGGATTTGGAGAAGAGGAAGTATCTGAAAAGTCAACCGTTAAAGGCGTACATCCCCCTGTTTGGTCTGCCGTAAATCCTGCAACAATGTTTACAATGTTTATATAATTGTTCTGTGTCGTAGACCCTGTACAACCCGAAGCTGTACTAACCGACAACGTAACATTGTATTGACCACTGTTGGTATACACCTGAGGCGGTGGTGTGGTTCCCGTGAAGGTTTGACCATTTCCAAAATTCCATGTGTAGGTGCCGGCGACTCCTGTTGTATTAACGAAAGTGACCGCAGATGGGGCACAATTGGTTAAGGGATTTCCTGTGAAAGAAGGGGTAATGCTATTTTGAATTGTTACCTGTTGAGTGGTATTTCCCGCACACCCAGAATTGGTGTTTTGAGAACTTAAAGAAACAGTATAGGTACCTGCCGTATTAAAGGTAAAAGAGGGGTTTTGAACACTGCTGTTTCCTTGACCTCCAAAATTCCAATTCCAACCGTTAGCACCTACCGTTGAGTTGTCTTGAAAATTAATCGGAGAACCCACGCATCCCGTGAGCGGCGCGGTAATACCTGCTTGGAAATTACTCACTTGGATGGAATCGGTAAAACTTGCAGAACAACCTGTTGTGGTATTCGTAACTGACAATTGAATGCCAAAAGTACCCGCTGTATTGTAGGTTACATTCGCTGGGCTTTGAAGCGACGAATTCTGACCATTGCCAAAGTTCCAACTGTAGGTGAAATTAGCCCCTACGGAGGACGTATTGGTAAATCCAACCGTCAATGGAACTGTACATCCTATGCCTGACAACGTAAATCCTACGGTAGGTGCTGGCAAAACGGTAATATAGTTTGACTTTACTTCAGAATCTACACCTCCGGTGGTGTTTGTGACAACCAACGTGACAGTGTATGTACCCGGCAAAGCAAAAACGTGAGCAGGATTTTGAGTTGTAACGCTAACACCATCCCCAAAATTCCAAGAATAACTATTAATGGCAGCACCCCCATTGGCGGTCGACGTAGAGGTGAAAGTTACGACGCTACCTGCACAGATACTTAATGGATTTGCAGTAAAATTTGCGGTTGGTAATTGTGCGAATGCCATCAAGTGAACACACGCGAATATAAGGACAGTTATAATTTTTTTCATAGGCACCCCGAAGTGACCTCAAAGTTATGGAAAAAGTTGCTTGAAGTGATTATTAAATTTAGATGAAATCCTTTTCCAACGGTGCAAAAAAAAATAATGTCCATTGCGCTTAGCTAGGTAAACTAAATAATGGGAATTTTGTACAAAAAGAAGATATGCTAAAGAGTTTTGGATTTGCACTAAAGGGCCTTAGAAATGCATGGGATTTAGGACGTAATGTCAAAATTCAATTTCTTTGTTTCCTGCTGATGTTAGGAATGTCTTGGGCACTTGAAATAAGCACGTTGGAATTTCTTCTTTTGCTTTTCATTTCAGCCTTGGTATTATGTCTTGAAATTTTAAATACCTCAATCGAAGAACTTTGCAATTTTGTCAAAGCAGAAACAGACCCAAAGATCGGAAGAATCAAAGACCTTGCAGCAGGGGCTGTTTTATTGGCTTCGTTGTTTGCTGCCACAATGGGGATGATTGTCTTTATACCCAAAATCATAAGCTTTATCTTAAATTGAATAGCGATTTCCAGGAAGTGAGACAATGCCATTTTTTAAAAGCAAGGAAAAGGTTAATGCTTGAATTTTTGAGGGACTAAATCCTATTTTTTGCACCATTTGATCTAAATGTAAGCATTCATATTTTGACAAGCAGTCCACAATTTCCTTTTCTTCAGGAGAATATTCTATGGCCAATGATTTTTGAAGGGGTTTCGGTGCGTCTGCCCAATTCATCAGGGTTAGAAATTCAGAGGCATTTGTAATTAAATGCGCTTTTTGTCGGCGAATCAACATGTTGCAGCCACTGGAATACATTTGACGCACAGATCCTGGAAATGCAAAAACATCGCGGTTGTAATCATTGGCCAATTCAGCGGTGATAATTGACCCTCCTTTTTCTTGACTCTCAACCACCACGACCGCATCGGCCATGCCTGCTACGATGCGGTTACGCATGGGGAAATGTTCTCGATTGGGTAATGAATCGACAGGATATTCACTTAATAGGGCTCCGCCTTGGTCTATCATCTCCCTCGCGAGTGAGGTGTTTCGGGAAGGATAGATTTTATTCAATCCATTTCCAAGAACACCAAGGGTTGGGATGTTGTTTTTTAAGGCACTCTTGTGAACAAGTGTGTCTACGCCCAAGGCAAGCCCTGAAACGATGATGAGCCTTGGCTGTTTGATTTCCTCTGTGAAAGATTGTATGATTTCATTGGCATAATCTGTGTTTTTTCTTGTCCCTACGATGGAAACCACCCTGCGTTCATTTAAATCCAATGGGCCTTTTACATAAATTACCACTGGCGCATCTGCACATTGCAACAACCTTCGAGGATACTTTTCATCCAGAAAAAAAAGGGGCTCAATCCCCAGTTTTTCACAAGCCTGCATTTCATGTATTGCCAACCTCAATGCCTTTTCTCTTTCCATGCTTGCCAACTGCTTTTCTGCAATTCCAGTTTTTGATTTGAGCGCTTTCAAGCTTAAGGTGAAAACTTCAGACACGTCATCCAACTTAGATAACAACGCTGAAATTCTTATCGCCCCCATCCCAAATAAAAAACCTAAAGCCGCCTTTTGCGTCTTCTCCTCTAAATCCATTTTTTTATATCTTCGTTATCTTAAAGTTAAAAATTTATTACCCAAAAATGCGACACGTCTTACTTTTTAACATTTTATTTTTTGTTCTTTTTCAAGGGTTTAGTCAATATAAAGGCCTCATACTTTCTGCAGAAACAAAATCACCGGTAAAGAACGCTCGGGTGGTTAGCGATCAAAAAGAAACAACAAAAAGCGATGAAAAAGGCGTCTTTCAGCTACCCAATTCCAAAGTACCTTTTACCCTTTCAATTTACAGCAATGAATATGCGGTCACAAAGGTTTTAATCGAAAAGCTGGACTCACCCCTACCCATTTTACTTCAACTTAAAGAAAAAGACCTGAACACCGTAGTGGTCACGGCTGGAAGAAGAGATCAAAAAATTGAGGAAGTGCCCATTTCCATGGAGATCATCAAAACCGATTTGGTTACCAACAAAGGGATGACCAACCTCGCGCAAGCGGTGAATCAAAGCCCTGGAGTTTATTCCATGGACGGACAAGTCAGCATTAGAGGAGGAGGCGGTTTTGCCTATGGCGCTGGGAGCCGGGTATTATTGCTCTGGAATGGAATCCCCATGCTTTCGCCAGATATCGGAGATGCCAAATGGAACGCCATTCCAATTGAACAAGCTTCTCAAATTGAAATTTTAAAAGGGGCTTCTTCGGTATTGTACGGCAGTGGGGCCTTAAACGGCATTATTGCTTTGAATGAGAAAGAACCTGGACCTGAGGGGGTTTTACAAGTCAAAATTCAATCGGGGATTTATGACAACCCGAAACGCAACAGCTTGAAATGGTGGACCCGGAATCCAACTTTTCATATGGGAGATGTTTATTTTGGGCAGACCATAAAAAAATTCGGCTTCAGCTTTGGTTCCAATGTCTTTCTAAACGAAGGTTTTCGACAAGGAGAAGATGAAAAAAGGGTTCGAATCAATGGCTCCCTGTTTTACCGTCCTGATCATGAGAAATTAAAAATTAAAACAGGACTAAGCTACAACCTTCAACTTCAAGATGCAGGGGTTTTTGTCCTTTGGAAAAACGATTCCGCTTGCTATCAACCCATGGACAATTCCCTTTCAAGGCAAAAAGCCATTCGCATCAACGTGGATCCCTACCTAAAAATAATGGATGACAAAAACAACAAACATTTCTTTAAAACCAGATATTATCTTGTTACAACCGGCAATGAAACCAATGTCTACGATGCTTCCAATGCGCAGTCCTTTTACTTTGACTACCAATACCAACGAAAAATGAATGAGAACAGCAACGTTACAGCCGGCGTTTCTCAGACACTCAATATTGTGAAAAGTAGGGTTTTCGGAAATCACATTGGTGAAAATGCCGCGGCCTATACACAGTTCGAACATCGAAAAGGAAAATGGGACGTCACCTTAGGTATGCGCCTGGAATTTTTTAAAATGGATACCCTCCCTGTAGATTCAAAACTTACTTTGGGTTCAAACACGCTTCCTATTTATCCAATCTTTAGGGCAGCAGTACATTATGAACCCTCAAAGGGTACGCACCTTAGAGCCTCTTTTGGTCAAGGCATTCGGTTTCCCTCGGTTGCGGAGCGTTTTGTTTCGACCTCTGTCGGCGGAATCGTCATTTTTGCAAATCCCAACCTCAGACCAGAAAAAGCAGTCGCTGCAGAAATCGGACTTAAACAGGTTTTCAAAATTGGAGATTGGATTGCCATGGCTGACGTTGCAGGTTTTGTCAATTACTACACGAACATGACAGAATTCACCTTTGGTGTATACAAACCCGATACCATGGCAGCCTTGCAAACAACAGATCCGAATGCTTTAAATTATTTCTATAAATGGGTGGGATTTCAAGCGAAAAACGCTGAGAAAGCCCTGATTTCTGGGATAGAGTTTTCTTTCAACAGCAGCGGAAAAATCAAAAAAGTAGAAATTTCCTCGCTCCTTGGCTACACCTACATGAATCCAATGAGTTTAAACTTTGACCCAAACTATCGCTTAACCTTTTCAGATACAACCACTAATCTTTTAAAATACAGATTCAAACACATGGTAAAGGCGGATGTCCAATGCACATACAAGGGATTTAGTGTGGGTATATCTTCACGGTACAACAGCTACATGAAAAACATAGACAAGATTTTTGAAACAGGGGTACTGGGACAAGATCTATTGGTTGGATTAGATGATTACAGGGCAAAGAATAACAAAGGATTGGTTATGTTTGATGCCCGTCTGGGATACCAGATTACGGAGCACTTCAAATTGAATTTTATCGCAAATAATTTCCTGAATCAAGAATACGTAACCCGTCCAGGCGATGTCCAAGCACCTCGCAACTTCATTCTCCAATTGCAATGGTCCTTGTAATTTTTTTCGTTTCTTTACAATCCAAATGAAAAGAAAATGAAAAGCATTCTACTCGCAATCATCCTTCTACATGGTTTTTTAGCACTTTCGCAAATCCAAGGCGTAGTCACCGATAAAAACACCAAAAAACCCCTTTTCGGCGTTAAAATATATGCATCGGATGGACAAAAGGCGCTGTCAGATTACGATGGTAAATACCAACTTAATTCTACAAATTTTCCAGTAAAAATTCACTTCAATTTGTTGGAATACAAAACCGATACTTTAGTAATTGAGAAAGCTGGGAATTTCGATTTTACCATGGGAGTTAATGAAAAAAACGAACAAACCGTTGTCGTATCAGCGAATAAAAGAGCACAAAAAATCGAAGAAATTCCGATTTCAATTGAAGTCATTAAACCACAGCTCATAGACCACAAAGGCATTGTAAACTTAGAGCAAGCGGTTGAACAAACACCCGGTGTTTTTACCATGGATGGTCAAGTGAGCATTCGTGGTGGGTCCGGATTCGCATATGGTGCAGGCAGTAGGGTCATGGTGCTATGGAACGGGATGCCACTGCTTTCGGGATATGCTGGAGACACCCAATGGAATGCCATTCCCATAGAACAAGCATCGCAAGTGGAAGTTCTTAAAGGAGCTTCATCGGTATTGTATGGAAGTGGCGCCCTTAATGGTGTCATTGCCATGGCTGAAAAGCTTCCCTCTGCAACGCCTGAAACACGCGTGAAAGTACAGGCAGGAATCTATGACAATCCAAGACGCAGTAGTTTGATTTGGTGGGGAAAAGATTCAGTACAAAAGTTCAATCCTATGAACCAACAAATTGAAGTGTTTCGAAGTCAAATGTTTAAAAGCACCGGATATACCTTGTCTACGGTTTTTTACAATGACCAAGGATACCGTCAAGGAGAAAAGGAAACACGTGGTCGGGTGAGTGGTACCTTTTATTTCCGTCCTAAAAAAATTGAAAGGTTTAAATCAGGCATTGGATTCAATTATCAATACCACAAAACCGGTAATTTTCTCATTTGGCAAAGTGACAGTTTAGGATATAGCCCAAGTGGGGGAGCAGACACAAGCAATCCTGCCTCTACGTTATCGATGAATTTAGCAAATCGCTTGTTCATCGATCCATATCTTATTTACATCGACAAATTCAACAACAAACACCACTTGAAAACGAGGATGTATTGGACACAAAATGAAAACATTAGCAACAGTGCCCAAAGCAATGGTGCAGTCGTATATTTCACAGATTACAATTTCCAACGCCAATTCAAAACCGGAGGAACCTTAATTTCGGGTCTGTCAAATACTACAAATATGGTCTTATCCAATTTGTTTGGAAACCATCAATCCAATAATGCAGCTTTCTACGCTCAATACGAACATCACATAGGAAAATTTGACTTCACAACTGGAATGCGGGTCGAACATTTTATCATGGATGGTAAAAGTGGAGATTCGGACTTTAAAATGGGAAAACTAACCCTTCCCGTTTATCCCATCTTTCGTGCAGGCGCGCACTATGAAGTTAAAAAATTCACCCACTTACGAGCATCATTTGGTCAAGGAATTCGCTATCCGGCAGTTGGTGAAAGATTTACCAGTACTTCCGTAGGATCGCTTAACATTTTTCCTAATGCCAACTTAACCCCTGAAAAAGGATGGGCAGCGGAAATCGGAATCAAGCAAGGGGTGAAAATGGGTGATTGGAAAGGAATGATTGACATCGCTGGGTTTATCAATAATTATTCAAACATGATTGAATTTTCCTTCGGACTTTACAACCCAACCAATGGAAATAATTTAGACCCCTCAACTTCTGCTGGATTAAGTGAATATCAGGGATTGATTGCACAAGGGTATACCATTAACAACATGATTGGATTTCGAGCTATGAATGTTGAAAAAGCACAAATTACAGGGGTTGAATTGAGCTTTAACAGCATGGGGAAAATTGGACCCGTAGAAGTGATATCCCTCATGGGTTACACTTACATGAATCCCATATCATTGAATAATGACCCAAAATACACTGTTTTTAATTCCGATACAACAACGAACATGTTAAAATATCGATTCAAGCATTTGGTCAGGGCAGATATTGAAGCGAACTACAAAAAAATCGGAGTGGGAATCTCTTCTCGCTACAACAGTTTCATGAAAAACATTGACAAAGTATTTGAAGAACCAATTGCTGGAACCACCTACATCTTACCTGGTTTAAAAGCGTATCGTCAAATATATAATCGTGGCGTTGTGGTTTTTGATGCACGTATAGCTTATAAATTCAGTGAAAAGCTTCGATTAAGCTTTATTGCCAATAACCTTTTCAACGTTGAATACTCAAGCCGTCCTGGCGACATACAAGCACCTAGAAACTTCCTTGTTCAGGTTCAAATGAAGTTCTGATGAAGGTATTAGGAATCATTCCCGCCCGTTACCAATCAACCCGGTTTCCAGGAAAACCCTTGGTCGATTTGAAAGGGAAATCGATGATTCAGCGGGTGTATGAAGGCGCCGCTAAATGTTCGGACATTCATCAAATCATTGTTGCAACGGATGACCAACGCATTTTTGACCATGTCCTTAGTTTTGGTGGCCAAGCCATGATGACCGAAACATTTCACACTACCGGGACAGAAAGATGTTTTGAAGTGGCTCAAAAACATCATGCGTTTGATGTATACCTAAACATTCAAGGGGATGAGCCTTTGGTAGATCACCTACAGCTAAGCCAATTGATCTCTCTGTTTAAGGACCCTAATGTTGAAATCGGTACGCTGGCAATACCTGTGAGTGACCCAACGGACATAGAAAATGCAAACCGCATAAAACTGGTAACCAACAAAATGAATGAAGCAATGTGCTTTAGCCGAAGTCCACTTCCATCCATGATTTACCCTTCAGCACACATACCTTTGAAACACATTGGACTCTATGCCTTCCAAAAGAAAACATTGTTTCAGATTTCATCCTTAGCACCTTGTGATTGGGAAAAAAGTGAATCACTGGAACAATTAAGATGGCTTTACAATGGTCATAAAATCCAGGTTTTTATTACCGACATTGAAACCCCAAACATAGATACACCCGAGGATGTTGCCAAGGTACTCATGTATTTATGAGTGCTTTTTTAATTCAACATTAATTTCGTATTTTTGAAGTTATGAAAAGTTTATCGCAAGTTATTACAAAGGCATTGTATACCAATGACTGCGTAATTGTTCCAGACTTTGGTGGATTCATAACCCAGAAAAAAAGCGCTTTTTTCGATTCACATAATCAAACCCTCCTTCCTCCCTCAAAACAACTCACATTTAATGTTCAGTTGCATCAAAATGATGGGCTACTTGTCAATCTTTTCGCGATGGAAAATCACCTTGCATATGAGCAAAGTATGTCTGAAATTGATCTTTCTGTCAAACATTGGAAAGCAACTTTACAAAACGGCGAAAAGTTACAGCTTGCGCAAATCGGAGATTTTTGGTGTGATGCAGAGGGAAACATTCAATTTCAACAAGATCGCAATGTTAACTTGTTGCTTAGCGCTTATGGATTAGAATCACTGCACTTTGTAGCCACCGTTCCAGAAATTGTTTTGCCGGCTAAAGTGAAAAACAAACAACATTTCTGGAGATATGCAGCAGCTGCTACACTTTTGTTGCCCTTGGCATTTTATTCTTTTTGGATTCCTACAAAAACGGATGTTTTTGAAGCCGGTATGATTTCTTATAAAGATTTCAATCCCTTACACGAAACCCATCCGGGGAGTTACAGTGGAAACAAAATCGCTCTAAAACCTTTGGTTGAAGTGTCAGAAGAAACCTACTTCCAAGATAGGGTCGAAGAAATTCCAAACGCTCCCATTTCTCAGGATAACAACGATTTTTCAATGGTCACCTTTCATTGCATTGCAGGCTGTTTCGCAGACCCCTCAAACGCCAATAGGTTGAAGGCTAAATTGCAAATCCTCGGTTTTTCTGCGAGTGTATTTGAAGATGGAGGTTTGTATAAAGTATCTGCTGGATCAGGATTCTCTGAGGATGCCTTGACGTCAATTTCCCGTGAAGCATCTGCAAAAAATATTGAAGTTTGGATTTTAAAAAAATAAAAAATGATTAAATATATTTTCCTTTTATGTGTCGCGATTCCTTTTTTCGGATTCGGACAAACCACTACGAATGCTGAAGGAAGCAGTTATGCTTTTACAAAAATTGCCCATTTGGATGCAACACCTGTTTTTAGCCAGGGCAACACAGGTACATGCTGGAGCTTTTCTGGATTGTCTTTTTTCGAATCAGAACTTATTAGAAAAGGGAACAAAAACCCGGATGCCTTGTCGCAAATGTTTGTGGTTCGTAAATCCTACGAGAACAAGGCGGATAAATTTATTCGCATGGATGGCAAAATCAATTTCTCAGAAGGGGGTGCTTTTCATGACATACCTTGGGTCATTAAAAATTATGGCATCGTTCCTTTTGATGTATACAATGGTTTGAATGGGTCAGAAAATTATGACCATGCAGAATTTTTTGAGGTCTTAAATGGCGCAATGCAAGGAATGTTGAAATTCTCAACCTCCTCACAAAATGGAATCAGTTCCAATTGGAAACCTGCCATTTATGGAATCCTAGACGCTTACATGGGGAAAGATATTAAAGAGTTTGACTTTAAAGGAAAAAAATACACCCCACAAACGTATGCGCAATCGATTGGTTTAAACATGGATGAGTATGTTTCGTTGACTTCTTTTACAAATCACCAGCCCTATGCAAAATGTCAACTTGCCATTCCCGACAATTATAATTGGGGAGATTCTTACAATGTCGCGTTAGATGATTTGATGTCCACCGTTGAAAACGCATTGTCTAATGGGTATACCATTGCGTGGGGTGCAGATGTTTCCGAAAAAGGATTTAGTTTTAAAAATGGAATTGCATTGGTACCTGAAGACATGAGCACGATCCAAGTTTCTGGAAAGGACAATAAAAATTACTCCAATGCGGGAGCAAACAAATCTTCAAATGCATTTTTGTCACCTGTCAAAGAAATTTCTGTAAATGCTGAACTACGCCAAAAAGGTTATGACAACAAGACAACCACCGACGACCATGGCATGCACATCGTGGGCTTGTACAAAGATCAAAATGGAACGAAGTACGTATTGGTTAAGAATTCATGGGGAACCAGCAATTTGCCTAAAGGATATTTGTATGTTTCGGAGTCTTATTTTAAGCTTAAAACCATCAATATTTATTTACACAAGGATGCTATCCCAGCTGAATTGAAAAAGAAAATTAATTTGAAATAAGCAATATGAAAACAACGTATGTAATCTGTTTAACGAGCGTACTTCTCCTGTTAGGTTGTGGAAAAAAGAAATACGACAACGACGCTTCAGCTCTTTGGAACTACAAAATTGAGACGGCTTTTGATGAAATGACCAACATTTCAGACCAGGCAATTACCGGAAACATGGTATACTATAAAATGGGCGAAGTCGTATTCGCTTCCCCAGGACAAGATGTTAATGTGCTTAAAACTCCGTGCAATGTTTTGATTACCCTCGACACCACGGTGAGCCCTAAAGTACTCACGGTGGATTATGGTAATTCCAATTGCATTTGCAATGATGGAAAAACACGTAGAGGAAAAATTATTACCACTTTCACGGGTGCATATGCTGCCTCAGGAACGGTGATCACCCATACAACCGACAATTATTATGTCAATGATATAAAATACGATGGCACGAAAACCGTGACCAATGTAGGCTTGAATAATAACGGGCAACCCCATTTCAATGTACAAATCAATGGAACTGCTACTATGACTACAGGTGAGGTGGTTCAATATACTTCATCAAGAATAAGAACTTGGACCCAAGGGTATGGTACGTTGTTGAATTATATGGACGACGAATACGATATTAACGGAACTACGAATGCTACTTATTCTTCCGGAGGTGGATATTCAAGCCAAACAATTACACCCATTCACCTTAAAGTTGGCTGCGCTTTTCCTGTGAGCGGCAAATTAGAAATTACCCCTAGTAGTAAGCCAGTGCGCACCATTGATTATGGCTCAGGAACTTGTGATTATACTTTTACCGTCACTGTAAACGGTTACACGTTTACCATTAATTAAAAAATTACGGCTTAACAAACCGTAATGAGCAGTTTCGGCTCTCTATGATATAAATCCCAGACTTCCATCCTTCAACATGGATGTTTGTAAAAGTGTTTTCTGTGATGCCATCCAACACTTTTCTGCCTTGAAGGTCCACGATCGTATAAAAACTTGCAACCGGTGCATTCAACCTGAAATACTCTGAGGTGGGATTGGGCCATATGCTTAAGGGAAAGTCAGATGTTTCTTCGAATCCAACCGTGGCAAGCGCTGCGGTTTGAATCCCTAAACTCTGGTTCCAATACCTTCCACTTCCCGTAGTTTGTTTTCTTGCAGAGCGTACCATATAAGAATATTGTCCACCAATTGCCACAGAAGCATCTGTAAAAGCCGTCGTTTGAATAGGAAGTGTTGTAAGTTTTGTCCACGATTTTACGGAATTTTCCCTCCGATAGACATGAAATCCATCTACAAGAAAGGCAGGCGAAAGCCAAGTCAAATGGATTGTTCCATCGGGCAAAGTCGAAGCCATCAGCGAAGTGGGCATTTCCACATAATGCGCTCTCAAAGAGGGGTCGCCGAGTTGTGCGATATGTACCCAACGCTGAAAATACCCTAAAGTGGATGCCAAATAACCATTGGTATTGTTTTGTGACAAGCGAATGCAACTTCCAATGTTTTCGCCCACTCCCATAGGATGATAATACAAATAAGGCCTTCCTGACCAGGCATTGGCAAGCACCTTTCCCGAGGCTAGCGATGCCTTGAGCAAGTTGTCTTGGCTATCCCAGTCCCCGAAATAACTCCCGAAAAGCATGGTGAAGGTGGAATTGTAGTCAGCATTGGAAAAATCAGAAGTAGTAACAATTCCCGAAGCACTTGAATATGACCCTGGGCCTGTGCCATAACTCCACAAGTAATTTTGGGATGTGAGCAAGGAATAATCATTATCCATGCAGTTGGAAATTCCAACAATAGGGGCTGCAGAAATATATCCGCTACCCGCAAAACCTTCTGCTAACCCTAGAAAATTATCCTCTACCAAGGCCAGATCCTGTGGAATATATGCCCGGGTTTTAAAATCGGATAATTTCAAGAGGTAATTGCTCATCATTTGGGTTTCGCTTTCAGCAAAAGAGGGAAGGTCGTAAAAATCCACTCTTGCTACCTCAAGCAAAACCCCTGATTGAAAGACCGATTGGTCAAATTTTCCATCTCCTGGTATATTTTGATTGCGGACAGTTGACGCAGAAGGATTGTTGACGGAAACATCCGTCCAAGTGCCATTCATATCCCCATAATACCCATCGGCAGGCCATGCTCCCAAATGATCAGGATGACCATCAGGATTGATTTCACCAGAATAAGGAACAGGAACATGCCCTAATAAAAAAACAGTCTTTACATGGTTGGGGTCGGAACTGAATAGGTCATAAATTCGATCCTTCACAAAAGTAGGTGATTGATTTCTCGTAACATGGAGTGTATCTACAAACCAGCCGTCTGCTTCAATCCAGAATTTTAATGAATCAATTTTCGAAGCCAAACTAGGCAGGAAAAACGTATCCACAACAAGAATCATGCGACCAGGATTATAGTCTATATCAGCATCGATGGTACCACAAACATAACCGAAGCCGGTAGTTGCTGTTGTTCTAATAACTCTGTATTCGTAAACCACTCCGGGAGTTACTGCAGTATCAAGGAAAGAAAATTGATTAGGAGGAATAGCGGCGAAAACTGAACCCCAACTTGTATTTTGGTAAGTTCTTTTGTAGAGATTATATCCTGTTGCCGAGGAGTCCACATCCCATGAAATCAACAAATCGTTACCGCCGTTGGCCAATTGCACTTGGGTTCGCAGGCCAATGGTATGTGCGGGAGATTGTCCGAAATAAAACAAAATGGAACAAATAGCGAAAAGGGTTAAGAATATTTTCATGGATACACATTGAATTCAAATGTAACAAAATCAATGTCTTAGATAAAGCCCCCATACAATTATTAACCAAAGTTTAATGACATAAGAGAGCTAATCCGTGAGAGGCACAAGAAAATACCACTACGCTTCTCGAAAATATCGGAGTTAAAAACGGCGCCGACTAATGCTATCTTTTCAGTCAGCATCTTAAAACTAAAAAACCCTGATCAATCTTACGATTGTCAGGGTTCTAAAAGTGGCATCGACTTATGCTGACGTTGCAGGCAGCATCCCGACCGAAGCGTCGGGGCTCTCCCATCAGTCAGTTGACTGACAATAACATCAGCGCATTCTAATACTAAAAAACCCTGATCAATCTTACGATTGTCAGGGTTCTAAAAGTGGCATCGACTTACTCTCCCACCCTCAAAAGGGCAGTACCATCAGCGCAAGCAGGCTTAACTTCTCTGTTCGGAATGGGAAGAGGTGGACCGTGCTGCTATAGACACCCAAAAACATAAAGTTTATTGATATATCGGACGATTGAAGCAGAAAAAGTAAAAACAGAGTAGAGTTGTAAGTCTACGGGTTATTAGTACTACTCGGCTTTGACATTACTGTCTTTACACCTGTAGCCTATCAACGTGGTAGTCTTCCACGGCCCTTAAAAGAAATCTCATCTTGAGGCGAGTTTCGTGCTTAGATGCTTTCAGCGCTTATCTCATCCATACATAGCTACCCTGCGGTGCAGCTGGCGCCACAACAGGTACACCAGAGGTATGTCCACCCCGGTCCTCTCGTACTAGAGGCAGGTCCTCTCAAATTTCTAACGCCCACAACAGATAGAGACCGAACTGTCTCACGACGTTCTGAACCCAGCTCGCGTGCCACTTTAATGGGCGAACAGCCCAACCCTTGGGACCTTCTCCAGCCCCAGGATGTGACGAGCCGACATCGAGGTGCCAAACCACTCCGTCGATGTGAGCTCTTGGGAGTGATCAGCCTGTTATCCCCGGAGTACCTTTTATCCTTTGAGCGATGGCCCTTCCATGCGGAACCACCGGATCACTATGCTCTAGTTTCCTACCTGATCGACTTGTCGGTCTCTCAGTCAAGCACCCTTATGCCATTACACTCTACGCACGGTTACCAAGCGTGCTGAGGGTACCTTTAGGAGCCTCCGTTACTCTTTTGGAGGCGACCACCCCAGTCAAACTACCCACCACACAATGTCTCCGCCTTCGGCGGATTAGACATCAGATAATTCAAGGGTGGTATTTCAACGGCGACTAATCTACACCTAGCGATGCAGCCTCAACGTCTCCCACCTATCCTACACATGAATTACCCAATATCAATGTGAAGCTATAGTAAAGGTTCACGGGGTCTTTTCGTCCCGTTGCGGGTAATCGGCATCTTCACCGATACTACAATTTCACCGAGCTCATGGCTGAGACAGTACCCAGATCGTTACACCATTCGTGCAGGTCGGAACTTACCCGACAAGGAATTTCGCTACCTTAGGACCGTTATAGTTACGGCCGCCGTTTACTGGGGCTTCAATTCAATGCTTCGCCGAAACTAACATCTCCTCTTAACCTTCCAGCACCGGGCAGGTGTCAGGCCTTATACTTCATCTTTCGATTTTGCAAAGCCATGTGTTTTTGTTAAACAGTCGCCTGGGCCTATTCACTGCGGCCAGCATTGCTGCTGGCGTCTCTTCTCCCGAAGTTACGAGACCATTTTGCCTAGTTCCTTAGCCATGAATCACTCGAGCACCTTAGGATTCTCTCCTCGACTACCTGTGTCGGTTTACGGTACGAGTTGTTATAACCTGAAGCTTAGAGGTTTTTCTTGGGATCCTTTAGGTACACTATCCAATTGGCCGAAGCCTTTCGGTACTATCGCCCCTCCCCATTCTGTGCGGATTTGCCTACTCAGAATATAGGTAATGGCTTTAACGTACTATTCCGTCAGTACGCGGTACTTTCATCAATCCGTCACCCCATCGCAGTTATAACAAGTACTGGAATATTAACCAGTTCGCCATCCACTACCCCCTTCGGGTTCGCGTTAGGTCCCGACTAACCCTGGGACGATTAACGTAGCCCAGGAAACCTTAGTCTTTCGGTGTGCAGGTTTCTCGCCTGCATTATCGTTACTTATTCCTACATTTGCT
>Ga0209087_1000138_pt1:0-22500 | contig 44661 bp, 31 predicted proteins | sample S_130805_EF_Meta_FD_187321 | JGI IMG/M metagenome (GOLD analysis project Ga0209087, IMG submission 187321) | Freshwater microbial communities from Lake Simoncouche, Canada to study carbon cycling - S_130805_EF_MetaG (SPAdes) (version 2) | ecosystem: Environmental > Aquatic > Freshwater >... | reverse complement strand
GTGATGGTTATCTTTCCACTCACAGTTGGATTAGGTGTTAATGTAAAGGAAATTAGGGCATCATCTTGTATCGAAGCCCCTGGATTGGGATTCCATTGCAGTGAGATGTTTGTGAAATTGGCATCAGAGGCGGGCGTTTGGATATCAGCCACTGAGCTTTTATAGAAATCGTACGATGTAGTTACAGTTGAAGCCGCTCCATGGTTCCAAGTAGATTGAATGGTGATTTTATAGTTTCCATCTGCAACTAAATTTCCGTTGGCATCTGTACCGTCCCAAGTAAAGTTTCTAGCTGCAAAATTGGTTAAGGTTGCGCCTGTTATTGCCCCTGCCACGTTACATGACGCTGCCATGCAATTCCCTGAGGGCCCGCCAGAATTGGTCGCCCAGGTAGGTAAATGGTCTGAGGTTCCTATTCCTGCGTTTCTTGCGCGTGTTTTTACAAATGCACCGGAACTTGATTGTATCCATACAGCCATTACATTTTTTGTACCCGTGTAACTGGTATGTGCGGTTTGGGTGAAAGAAAAGGTTAGCGTTCCTGCTGTTTGTCCATTGGCTAACAATGAAACCAAAGCCATTAAAAGAAATAAAGGGATTCTCATACTTTTTATATTGATGTGTATTTAAAAAACAAATTACAACGAGATTTTCCTGGTAATCAATTTTTGATTCGCTTGGAACGTCACAAAATGGAGTCCTTGTTGCATTTGATAAGGTCTGGTGATCGTGTAAACACCGTTTTGGCAGAGCAATTCAGAAGCAAAATAAATCCTTTTACCGTTTGCATCGTGGATACTAACCCCTGTGATGCGATCCAATTCCGTATTCGATTTAATCATAATTGCTTGCTCTGAGACTCCAACAATGGCATAGCTTGAAGTTATATTCTCCTCTACCCCTGCGTTAGAGGCCTCTTGTAGAATAAATTGAGATAAATAAATCAAATCTCCATTGTTGTTTCCATTGTTATTGGTTTTATTCGTAGCCACATAAAAAGTAACATTACCCGTTCCAATGGCAGGTGCAGTCCAAGTCCATGACCAGGCAGGCGCTGAAGCGCTTGTATTGCTTGTGGAGGTATGATTCGCGTATTTCTTTGCTCCTCCATTTATCGATGTATTTCCTGCAACTCCGTTAAAAGACCCTGCCATCACATTAGACGAGGATAGTGCCGTAGCTTGAAATCCGCGCTTTGCGGGGTTGGAAACCATTGACAAGGTTACGTTGTACTGTTGGCCAGGAACGTAACTGCTAACCGGGGTCCCTCCTTGGGAAACGACTAACACATTTTCAGCGGTTCCGTCTTGAACCGTACCTGAATGACATTGTGTGCAATTTGCTTCTCCAGGCGCACCGGTTTTTCCTGCGGCGACGCCTCCTGAATTTAGGGGTGAAAGCTGATAATGATGTGTGGTTGGGGTTAATTTCCAAAGAAAAGAACTGATACCAAAAACGAGCAAACCTGAAAGCACAAAAACCACTTTTTTCATAAGACTTATTTTAATTGTTTAATTTACCTTGATACATCCAACATTCAACTTTTTGAATCAAAGAATCCGGAAGTGCGGGACCTCCTTTCGGCATCAGTTGAAAACCGCTTCCACGCATAGAACCCAAAATAGCATTTGCATTTGAGGAAATGTTGGTGTGATTGGTCAGGGTGTAACCCGTTCCATTGCCAACATCGTGACATCCGGTACAATTGGTTTGAATCATCGGTAAAATATCGGTTGAAAACTTAACAGTATCCGCGCAATTTATCGATAGATCGACAGCTACTTTATCTTTTGTACAAGCGAAGGTCAATCCCAGGAGCAAAATACTAAGGAACTTTAAATTTCTCATGGTTTTTGAATTAACACAATCGGTTGTAGGGAAAGCCAAATGAGTGGCATCATCAAGTGAACTGGAATGGCAGCAATGGCGATAAATGTAGTGTCAATTTCCTGATTCACATAGGTAATTGGGTATGCGATGCTCGCAATGGCTATTGAAGAAAAGACTGTGTTAAGAATAATAACCCCCCACTTTCCCCACTTCGAGAAAACAACATACGACATCAAAGTAATGAGCAAAGAAATCGATGTGTAGATAGCCACCACTTTCCAAATGGGAAGCACTTTTCTGCTTTCATCCAATTCCAATCCGTAAAAAAAATAGAGGTAAGTCGCACCGACAATTGAAGATAATAAGGCGACGATTAAACCTAAGAAGAGAAACCTTTTCATGAACTTGCTTATTTTGAAACGGGCAATTCGTAAACAATCTTCATTTTATCAGGAACCGTTTCGCTCTTTTTCCCAACCTTGAAATCAATTCGATTCACATAGAAAGTACCTTTAAAAGTAATTTTACTCCCACTTCCTGAAACAGAGGCCGGAATGGTGCATTCTTTCGAAATTCCCTTTAAAGTGAGGTCTCCTTTTATTTGCAAATCTCCTTTTCCATCCTTTGTAACGCTGGTAGACTTGAACTTTATGGATGGATACGTTTCTTCATCAAACCATTCTTTGGTCATTGCTTTTTTATTCATCATCCCATTGCCTGTACTGATTGTATTCACCGGGATTTTCAAGTTAAATGTTGAGGATGTGGGACTGCTTGCATTGTAGCTCACGTCGCCACTGATTTCTTTAAACTTCCCGGAGGGATCTGCACTTTTAAAAGCAATTGAATGACCCTCGGTTACTTTAAAGTCATCTGTTGGAATTAAGGCAATTGAGGTTGAAGTTACCATCAAGCCTATATAAACAATAAATAAAAGGGATTTTTTCATGGGTAAAATTTAGTTTGAATCAAAAGAGAATTTACGACCTACGCAAAAACCTAACCGAAACTGGCCTTTCAACCAGTTTTGATAGGTGTAAGGTATGAATTGTGATTCGCCCAAGCCTGTGGCGTTGGTAAGGTTAATGGTAAAGCTATGGCCAAAGGTATTCCATTCTAACGCTAGGCCTAGGCTGTTTTTATAGATGTCGTTGGGCCTTAGGCTATTCCCCGGAAAGGTTTGATAGTATTCTAAAATCAAAGCAAAGCGTTGGGTAAGTTTAACCCTGGCTGCACCTCCCAAGGCAAACAAAGTATTTTGATCATTTGCGAGCACATAATTTCTGTGAACAAGGGTCGGCATAATGGCAATAGAGACGCGTTCTCCGAAGTGGCGGGCAACGTTAATTTGGGTAAAGTAGGAAAATCGATGTGCAACTTTTGGAAAGTAGTTCACTTGAGAAATGTCTTGAGAAGCCTTCATGTAGGTGAATGAAGATCCTGCTACGGCGGTTAAGGATACAGGACTTGATTTTCCTTGACGTAACACGCGGTACTTCAAAAATCCGTCTAACAAAGAATGATAAGGAGCATTCGTTCCACGAGACCGACCAAATCCAATCATGAAAGATTTTGTTACGCCATATTCTAGCGCAATTCGCATGTCAGACAGGTTGTCAAAACCAAACATATTTTGCCCGCCTCCGTTGGCTCCAAACATATCTCCAAAACGGTGTTCTATTCGAAAATCCATGATGCCTTTCCCTAGGGTTTCAACGGAATGGCCAGAAATGATACGGGTTGATGCAAAGGTTTTCACTTCGATTTCTTCTTCCGTCTCGGTTCCATTTTCGTCGGTTTGTGACCAATTCAGAAATGGAAGTCCGAATAAGAACAAAAACAATGTAAATTTGAATGCCATAGACGAATTTGAAATCATCTTCAAATATACCAAAATACCCGCTCATTGGAATCAAACTTAACAAAAGATAACCTAAGACAACTTTATGTTTACAAGCGAAACGAGCTTTCCGAGCATGAAATCAAGGTGCAATCCGAAGCATTGTCCAAGTTGCTATTCAACCATTTTGCTTTAAAAGGGAAAGTCCTGTCGTGCTTCCTGACCATGGCACATAAGAAAGAGATAGACACTTCGCTTCTGATTTCTTTTTTTCAAGCAGCGAATAAGATCTATGTTCCTGTCAGCAACTTTCAATCAGGTGAAATGACACATTGTCGCTATGTTATTGGGGACGAAATCCAAACGAATGCTTTTGGCATACCAGAGCCTGTAATTCAAAACGAAACGAGTGATCCTGTTGATTTTTATGCCGTATTTATACCCTTGTTGGTTTCAGATAAGTCAGGAAATCGATTAGGGTATGGAAAAGGTTTTTATGACCGTTTTTTGGCGCAATGCCCTCCTTCCGTCTTGAAAATAGGCTTGAGTTTTTTTGAGCCCATCGAACGCATTCCTTTTGAAACACACGACATAGCCCTTACGCACCTTGTCACACCCCACCATTTATATGAATTCCCAACCAAAAAATAACCAAGGAAAATACCACTTGTTGATTTTGTTTTTAATACCCATCAACATGGTCGCTTGGTTTTTACCAGAAAGCTACCTCGTAGGAATTGGGGTTAGCCTTGTTTCGTTAGGAATTACTTATTTTTTCCTTTTTCGAGCGTAAGGAGCTTAATGCCATCTCCTTCGAAGTTTAACTTAAACTCTGGCTGTGTGATTTTGTTAATCTCGTCCATCGTCTTTCCAGCATCCTCGGCGTAATGTCTGAGTGCTTTTACGGAAACCGTGTCCCAGTATGCAACTCCGTGAATTAAGGACTCAGTTCCAATGGGTGTTGACGGAGGAATGGTAAAATGGTTTTTAAATCGAATGGTTAATGGTTTGCCATCTGGCTTTGCTACCTGGACCCAACAACCTGCATTTTGACACACTGCAGAAAGCGGTGCTTTAAGGGTTGTCGTGTAGGGCGTTTTCGATTTGTCCATAATGTTGACAAGCTCTGCAATTGAAATCGCATCGGTACTTGTTACTTTAAATTCGCCAAAATCTGCTTTAGCATTTTTTACATTTGCACAAGCGAACAACCCTAGGACGAGGCTTAATAAAAAGGCTACTTTCAATTTCATCTTACTTAATTTTCATGTAAAGATCGTAGAAATTGTACAGCTGGTGGTTTGTGCCGTTAAAAGCAATGGTTTGAATTTGATTGGCACCTAAAAACCTAAGCATCACCCGACGAGCATCTTCTGAATCAGCAACCGAGAACACATCAATCGTGTGCTTGTCTTGGTTGAATGAATAGGTAAAGGATTGCACATAATACTTTGCCGTGCTGTTCACCTGAACGCTGTCAATTTCCGTAGGCAATACCCACTGAAAATGTCCTTTTTTCGCTTCTGTATTCAATTCTTTTTCAGACCACAGGACTTTTGCCGTTCCTTTTTGTGATAAAATTTGGGTTGAAATTCCCAAAACAAAAAACATAAATAAAAACTTATACATACTTTTTTTTATGCTAATTTAGGTAAAAACACTGAAAACATGGCGATTGAACTAAGCTTTGAAAAAATAGGGGGTATTTTGGAAGCTGGATGTGATGAAGCAGGCAGGGGCTGTCTCGCAGGTCCTGTGGTTGCTGCTGCTGTGTTGTTAAGTGAGCCCATACCAGGACTCAACGATTCGAAAAAACTCAATGAAAAAAACCGATTGAGACTGGCAGCACAGATTAAGTCGACCAGCCTTGCGTATGGCATTGGGTGTGTTTTCCCGGAAAGAATCGATGAAGTAAACATTTTGAATGCAAGCATCGAAGCGATGCATTTGGCATTGGAAGCTTTGCGTATTTCTCCCGAAATGATTTTAGTGGATGGCAACCGATTTAAACCCTTCAAAGACATCCCTCACCTTTGCATTGTGAAGGGCGACACCAAGTTTCAGAGCATCGCCGCGGCATCTATTTTAGCAAAAACGGAAAGGGACCAAATGATGAAAGATTTGGATGGGCAATTCCCAGAATACCAATGGGCTAAAAACAAAGGCTATCCAACCAAAGACCATGTAGAAAGCATCCAAAAAAATGGCATTTGTGAAATCCACCGCAAGTCTTTTGGCATTGTAAAATCCATTTATCAAAACGAGCCTATTTAGAAAGATAAACATCAGATTGTTCATTAGATTTAACCCATGTCCTCCACAACAGCTTCGTAAGTTTTAGTTTTGTGGATATGGCTAAAAGAATCGTCGTTCTTGTTTTTGGATTAGGTCTTTTGGGTTGGGTTATTTATGCCTTTTGGTCCATTGTTGATGTGAATCCCAAAGAGAGTTATTTGTCTTATTTTGGGAAAGAAGACCAAAACATCATCGCAATTCACCACCCAAATGATTTTCAACTGGGGGAAATGGGCGTTAATTGCAACGCTAACAACCTCAAACTTTATGCATCGCTTCAAGCCAAACTGCCCAAACCCAATACCGTTTACCTCAGCGCGAGCAGGAATTTTATCGTCATTTCCCTTTCTGAAAAATGGAATTTTTCAAAAATCCGCATGGTGTTTCAAAACGGTATCTTTCCCTTTGAAAAAACAGGTCCAAACACCTTTACATTTGGTCGTTATTTGGGTAAATTCAAAGGAAATCAACTGGCGCTGAGTTATTATGACCTCACCCTTGCAAAAGAAACCAATGTTGAATGGAAAGTGGATCCACAAGCGAGTTTCAGCATCGTGTTTTTATCGAAAGATTTAGAAGTCCGCGATGTCTATGTAAAATCAGAAAAAAGAATTACCTACTCAACCCTTCAAAGCCGAAAGAAAAACCTTAGCCCCTTGGTTGACGACCGTTCGTGTTTTGGGGAGTTCATTCCTTCAGCGGCCTCTCGTTATACCTTCTTCGAGAAAAAATACCTGTCTTTTACAGATGAGATCTTTGCTAAAAGTCCACTCTTCGGGATTGTGAAAACTGGCATTGTCATGTTCGAGTTCAACCAGAAGAAGATTTTATTGTTCGACTTGAAAGACGAAAACGAGTTGGTACCTTACCTAAACGATTACTTCCATTTAAAGGAAGAAAATCAGGAAAGGAGTGACTTTCCCTTATTTAAGATTTGTGAAATGTTAAGCTCGGACTTGGAAGGCAGCGAAAACACAGACACAACCTTTTCCGTCGCATCCTTAAACGGCATGGGTTTTCTTGCAACAAAATCTTCTGATTTGGATGCTGTTTTGTTGGAATTGGAAATGCGCAAAAGCATAGCAACCGACCTAAAAAAATACGATTGGCTCAATGAAAACTTACCGCAGAAAGTTTCTTACCGACACACTCGCCAGGGCAAAGCGGAAAGCGTAGGTTGGATCAACAATCAGTTTTTCGGAATCAAAGTTGAAAAATCAGGATTGGAAAAAGCGGATGAAGAGACCAACAATGCTAAAAGTTATTTCACGATGAATCCTGGGGAGGCTGTTGTTTCCTATTGCGCACTTTCAGGTCGAGGAAATGTGGTCATTGAATGCCAAAAAAACATCTATGGCTATAAAAATGGAAGTCAAAAATGGAAAAAGCCCATTGAAGAAGCCTTGCTGTTTCCCCCGACCGTTTTAGCCACAAAAAATGCAGAACAGGAGAACATCGCGTTGCATTTTCCGACCGAAATTCAAGTCATTGATAAAATGGGAAGGGAGACCTTTTCTATCACAAGCAACTACTTTCTCCCGCTTGAATCTTGTGTCCTCCAAAACAAACCTGCTTTAATTTGTGCAAAAAAATCTGAGCTTGTTTTAATTTCAGGGGAAAATGGTAAGGTCCTTAGAAGAATCTCAATGCCCGAAGAAATTGAAGAAATCTTCCCGGGAGAATTGAATGGGAAAGCCGTATGTGGCATACTCACCAAAAGCAAATGCTACCTGGTTGACTTAACCAATGGCAAACGAACCGCACTGAAGGTTGAACGATCGCAGTGTCTCGGTTTTACGGAAAGTGGTCAATGTTTATTGAAAGGTCCCAAAGGAATGCAACTTATGGATGGCAAACAAACCATAGATGCGCAGGTTACAGTAGATTGGCAATACGTCGGTGATTTCAGACTCAAAGGGGAAACGGGACAACTTTTTCAATACCAAAATTCACTTGCCTGTTTGGTAAATGGAAAGGTGCGATGGAAAAAAACCTATTCGACGCAAGAAATTAGTGCGGTTCATATTTTAAAAACTTTTAATCAACTTACCACCTTAGCGATGCTCGATGCCCTTGAAAATAAAGTATATTTGTTAGACACTTATGGAAAGGAAATAGACATGGAAGAACGACCTGGACAAAGGGAAGTTCAAATTTCGCCTTTTGGAAACAACGGATGCTCGATTACCACCTATTTGTCACAATTTTTAATTCAATACAACCAATAAAATGAAAAGAATTTTATTCTCCATTCTCCTTGCCATTTCTCCCCTTCTGTTAAATGCGCAATCGTATTTAGGTGTTTCAACCAGCAATTATGCAGGCATCATGGGGGTTCAACTTCAGCCGGCAAGTTTTGTGGACGGTCGTTTTGTTTTTGATTTAAACATCGCGGGAATGAACTTCAACACCTATCAGAACTTTGCCTATTTTGATGCAAAAGGAATGCGTGCAGCACAAGGAAATGGAGGCTATTGGTGGAAAAAATCTTTCGGAGATACCGCATTGTATAATTCATGGGCATCGCCAGATTCAACTTTTATGGATCGATTCTTAATACGCAAATACAACAAGGATTCAAAAGGAATTCTAGGCTTGTATTCAAATACGCAAGTAGACCTGCTCAACTTTAATTTTCACATCACGCCAAAAATAGCCATTGGATTTCTTGTCAGGGGAAGGTCCATCACGAACGTCGACAATATGGACCCAAAATTAGCAGTATTGGCTGAAAACGGCTTGGATTATTCACTCCTTTGGAATCAAAAATTAAATGAAGAATTGGTGAATATGAACCACTTAACATGGACGGAATACGGCTTTAATTATGGTCAGGTGGTGATGGATGACAAGGAACATTTCTTAAAAGTTGGAGGTACCCTTAAATTACTTAGCGGAAATGCAGCTGCGTATTTTTATACCAATAATTTTGAATACAATCTGAAGAACGCCGATACTTCGTTTTTACTAAAAGGGAATTTCAACTATGGATATTCTCAGAATGTGGACGACATCATTTCGAATAACAACCAAGATTACTTTACACGCGCGTCACGATGGGGTGTAGGCGTAGATTTAGGCGCAGTATACGAATGGCGTGAGGGTTATGAGGATTATCAATATGACATGGATGGCAAAAGCGGCATATGGGCACAACACAAAAACAAATACAAGCTTCGGGTGGGCGCTTCTTTGTTAGACATTGGAGGAATGAGATTTACGAAGGGTGGACTCAGCAGGAATTTTGAAGTGAATTCGCAAAATCCCTTTGACCTTACCACATTTCAATCGGCCAATTCCATAAATGATTTTGACCAAGTCATAGATTCCTTGATCAATGCGCCGGGTCAAGCATGGATTTCTGACCAAGATACAGCCTCAACCTTCATGATGCGAACGCCTTCAGCTTTTAGTTTACAGTTTGATTATCACATTTGGAAAGGATTTTATGTGAATGCTACATCCATGTTGAATTTAATTGGTAAGAAAACCGATACCAAGGTAAAAGTCCCCAATCAAATTTCAATTACCCCAAGTTTGGACATTGCTGGATTTGGATTGCACTTGCCTTTTTCCTACAACAAATATGCTGGTTTAAAAACCGGAATCGCAACCCGTTTGGGACCTTTAACCGTTGGGGTAACCGATTACCGCGCATTGTTTGCCCGAGGAAAAGTACGTGGAGTTGAATTGTTTGCCGGGTTAAGGTTGCCCATTTTGTATTCAGAAATTAAGGACGACGACAAAGACAAAGTCTCTAATAAAGTTGACGAATGTAAAGAAACACCAGGCGTTTGGGCCTTTAAGGGTTGTCCAGATACGGATGGAGATGGGATCAAAGATTCCGAAGATGACTGTGTACTGGAACCGGGTCTTGCAGAGTTTAAGGGTTGCCCAGACAGAGATGGCGATAAAATCATCGATAAACTCGACAACTGTCCAGATTTGGCGGGATTGGCAGAGTTCAAAGGTTGCCCGGACAGAGATGGTGATAAAGTAATTGATACAAAGGACCAATGTCCTGACATCCCAGGTGTTTTGTATCTTGATGGTTGTCCCGACCGTGACAATGACAGCATCACGGATTTAGAAGATTTATGTCCTGACAATTATGGCCCCAAAGAAAACAAGGGCTGTCCTGACACCGATTCGGATGGTCTCTACGATTACATTGACGACTGCCCGAAAATTGCCGGACCGATAGAAAACCATGGTTGTCCTTGGCCGGATACGGATGGAGATGGCCTGTTGGATAAAAACGATGGCTGCCCATTGCTGGCTGGTCCTGTAGAAAACGGGGGATGTCCTTACAAAGATTCAGATAAGGATGGTTTGTTAGACAAGGACGATGATTGCCCGAACACGCCTGGACCGAAAAGCAACAAAGGTTGTCCCGTAATTGAAAAAGAAGTGATTGAAGTTCTTAAAACTGCATTCAATAATTTGGAATTTGAAGTGGCTAAAGATGTGATTTTGGGTGGTTCTTTCGCATCATTGGATGAATTGGCTGCTGTTTTGAAGAAAAAATCAACATGGAAACTTGAAATTTCAGGGCATACTGACAATGCGGGCGACGATGCTTCAAACATGACCTTGTCGAAAAAACGTGCGGAAGCCGTGAAAGCTTACCTGGTTTCGAGAGAAATTGAGGCTTCACGCTTTATTGTGAACTATTTCGGTGAGACAAAACCGATTGCAGACAATGCCACCGCTGAAGGCAGGGCAAAAAACAGAAGGGTAGAAATGAAAATTGTGTTTGAGTAATCGGGGCTGTTTTGACCTTTTAACATTTCGATAACATGCATTTAACGACTATGTGAAGTTGTGAAGCGTATTTTGTACAATCAAATTATATTGTATGCGCCATTTTACCCTTCTAATTTTCTCTTTCGTTACCCTTGGCTTTTTTGCTCAATCAAGTCTTAAAGGAAAAGTACTTGATGGAACAAACAACGATATCATTGAAAATGCAAAAGTTGTTATTCTGAACACTGATAAGAGAATGCTTTCTGACAGTGCAGGAAATTTTAATTTTAAAAACCTTGCCCCAGGCACCTATGATTTAGAGGTTCGCGCCGCAACGTTTAACATTAAAGTAATTACGGGAATTAAAATCGGTAAAAACGATGACCACGAAATATCTGTGGGAATGGATCCAGCGGACAAAGTGATGGGCCCTGTCGTTGTTCGCAGAACGGTAAGCAAAGAATCCGTTGTTGGAGCCTTACAAATCCAAAGAAACAGCAAGGTGTTGTTAGACATCGTACCTCAAGAAGTGTTAAAACGAACGCCCGCTAGAACGGTGGCAGATGCCTTAAAACAAGTGAGTGGAGCGAGCATTCAAGACAATAAATTTGCTGTAGTACGAGGATTGAATGACCGATACAATGCGGCCTATATAAATGGCGGTCCGCTTCCTTCCTCTGAGGCTGATAGAAAAGCTTTTTCGTTTGACATCTTTCCTGTGAACATGCTTGAAAACCTAAGCATCATTAAAACAGCTTCGTCGGACCTACCAGGTGAATTTGCCGGGGGTATTATTCAAATCAAGACCAGAGACATACCTACCGAGAATTTTCAAAGTTTTACAATGGGAGCGGGTTACAACACGATTACCACATTCAAAGACCGCGTATCTACTAACGAAGGTAAATTGGATTGGTTGGGAATGGATGATGGTTCTCGTGCCATCAGTGGGGACATTCCTACGACAGCTAATTATCCAATAAACATCAATGACCAAGCGGCACTTGCAAAAACATTTACGACAAATTGGACGGTTAAAAACAGCACATTTATGCCAAATTTTAATGCGCAGTATGCTGGAGGATTCAAGAAGAAATTCAAAAACGAAAAAAGAGAACTTGGTTTCATCGGTTCTTTATCTTACAATTCAAACAAAAACTACAATGAAACCGAACGAAGAACCTATACAGGAAATGCAATCGGTGGTGGCGTTTCTCAATTGGAAACGAATTATTTAGATAAGGTTTACAGTACCCAAGTGCTTTCAGGTGCCATGGGGAATTTGGCATTTAAGTTTGATGAAAAAAACCAGTTGAGTTTTAAAAATGTGTACTCAATTAATTCAGATTTGCGCTTTATCAACCGTTCGGGACAAACAAATCCGTTGGACCCAAACCCAACCCTTTTGCGATCCAATGCAAATTGGATGACAGAAAATAAGATTTATTCAGGCCAATTAAACGGTGAGCATGGAAACGAAGATACCAAACTGAAGATAGATTGGTTGGTAGGCTACAGCAATGTATACCGAAGCATCCCTAACCTCAGAAGAAATATTTACACGCGCTTAACAACTTTTGATGATCCTGTCAATCCAAATCCTTACGACACCATCTATACCGCAACGATTTCAGGTTCCAGCGTAGGTCCTGATTACGGAGGAAGCATGTTTTTTGCAACCACAAATGAATCTTTGGGAAGCACACGGTTCAATGCAGCCTACAAATTAATTGATAAAAAGAAACATAAATTAGAATTGAAATCCGGGATTTTTACACAATTCAGGGTACGTGAATTTAGCGCTAGACTTTTAGGTTATACAAAATATGGTGGTTCGGGTGGTTCGGTTGCATTTAACAACAACCTCCTATACCTACCGGAAGATTCCATCTTTAATCAGGAAAACATGGGATTGATTTCTCCAGGGGTAGGTGGATTTAAATTATCTGAAGGGACTAAAGTTTCAGATTCTTATGATGCCAATTCTCAATTGTATGCTGGGTATGTAATGGCAAACGAACAAATTGGGAAATTGAACGTGTTATACGGATTGAGAATCGAAGACTTTAGACAAAAATTATTTGCCAAAAAGATGACCGGTGCAGACGTAAACGTTAACCTACACAATTTAGATTTCTTACCTTCTGTGAACATGATTTATGCATTAACAGAAAAGCAAAACTTACGTCTTAGCGGATCACAAACGGTGAATCGTCCAGAATATCGAGAGCTTGCACCTTTTGCTTTTTATGATTTCAACACGCAGTTCGTATTGTCTGGAAATGATTCATTGCAACGTGCACTGATTACGAATTTGGATGCTCGTTATGAATTTTATCCTGGGAATGGTCAAATGTTTACAGCATCGTTGTTCTTTAAAAACTTCAAAAACCCTATTGAGCAAATTGCACGTCCAGATGTTTCCAATGAGATTTATTACAAAAACGTCGCCAGTGCAGTGAATTATGGTTTAGAGATGGAATTCAAAATGAATTTTGGGAGTACTTTTAAAGCCGATACCGCATCATTCTTAAATGACTTGACCATGTTTACAAATCTTGGTTTCATCCACTCTTCTGTGGATGTGTCTCAAATCATTGGGTCCCCTTTTAAAACGAGACCACTTCAAGGACAAAGCCCTTACATCTTTAACCTTGGTTTGAACTACCAAACAGAATCCAATTGGTCAATTTCAGCGAATGTGAATACCGTTGGTTCGAGAATTTATATTCTAGGCTCTGTGCTACAAGCTGAAATCTGGGAAAAAAGCCGAACTTTTTTAGATTTTCAAATTGCAAAAGGATTCTTGGATAAAAAACTTGAAATCAAATTAAATTGCCAAAACTTGCTTGCCCAAAAATTAATCTTCTACCAAAACAATTATACGACTTTGAATGATGACAAAGCGGTTCAAAAAGCAATCAATTACTTGTTTTATGGAAATGCTGCTGGCGATAACAAGTACGAAGCAGACAAGGACGATTTGATTTGGAGAACCAAATTTGGCAGAACCTTTTCTTTTTCTGCGACCTACAAATTCTAAAGTTTTAGCGGGTTAACATATCGGTAATGTTAATATAACAAAATGTTAGGAGTACTGTAATTTGGGCTAACCATAAGTACCCCAACTTTGTACTTGAATACTAAACTCATTTTATGAAAAAGATTACAGCATCGTTGATGGCTCTGATGTTAACAGCCATCACTTTTGGACAAAGTTTTTTTGTTCCAACAACCTATCGTGGAGCGTTCGCGCCTGCACCTGCCACTCAGTGGACCGACACATGGACAAACTGGGACCCACAAAACACTGCGTATGGAGCGTCTACGGTAACCGTAACAGCGTCCATAACAACCAACACCACTTGGACATCTGGAAATGTTTATTTGTTACAAGGGCAAATTTATGTTAAAAATGGTGCTACATTAACCATTCAACCAGGAACGATTATCCAAGGGGATAAAGCGACCGCTGGTTCTGGATTGTTTGTTTGCCAAGGTTCTAAATTAATTGCAAACGGTACACCTAACCAACCAATCGTTTTTACCTCTAACCAAGCGCCAGGCGCTCGTTTAGCTGGTGACTGGGGTGGAATTATATTGATGGGTAAATCTCACCTAAACCTTGCTGGTGGAATTGGAAACATTGAAGGATTAACCGTTTCTCCTGATACTCAATTTGGAGGTGGCGCTAACCCTGACACGATGGACAACTCAGGAAGTCTTAAATATGTAAGAATTGAATTCCCTGGATATATATACCAACCAAACAAAGAAATCAATGGTTTGACTATGGGTGCTGTTGGTAAAGGTACCATGATTGATTATGTACAGGTTTCTTTCTCTAATGATGATGCATACGAATGGTTCGGTGGAACGGTAGATTGTCGTCACCTTGTTTCTTACAGAAATTTAGATGATGATTTCGATACAGACAACGGATTTTCTGGAAATGTTCAATTTTGCTTAGGGGTTCGTGACCCACTTATCGCTGACGTACCTGCAGTTTCTACATCTGAAGGATTTGAATCTGACAATGACGCTACAGGATCTGTAAATCTTCCACAAACAAAAGCTGCGTTTTCTAACGTTACTTGGATCGGACCAATGAGAGGAACATGTCCAGCAAGTTCAGTTGGGATCAATGTTGGTTTCAGAAAAGGGGCTCGTATCAGAAGAAACTCTGCATTGAAAATTTACAACTCTATCTTCATGGATGGTTTACAAGGTTTTCACGTGGATGGTACCCTAAGCGAAAACAACGCTACAGCAGGTTCTTTGAAATTCAAAAACAACATTATTGCAGGTTATTTAACCAATTTATCTTTGGTTAGAAACACAGGGAGTACGTTTGACATGTGGATGAACTTTACAAGCAATTCAAATGACTCTACAGCTTGTTCTACCAACCTTTTAACTTTGCCTTATGGTGTGGGTGGAAACTACCAAACGCCGGATTTCCGTCCAATCGTTGGTTCAGCTGCATTGTCTAACGTTTCTTTCGTTGATTCTTACTTAGCTGGAAGAAGCATCCAAGCGCCTGCATCTAATGCAACGGTAGCGTATTGCCAAGGTGCGGTTGCAACTGCTTTAACAGCTACTGCAAGCGCTGGTTGTACAATCGTTTGGTATACACAAGCTCAAGGTGGAGTTGCCATCCCAACCCCTACGCCTACAACAACTTCAGCAGGAAGTACGACTTACTATGTTGCACAACAAAATGCAAACGGTTACGAAGGTCCAAGAACCATGGTTACGGTTACTGTAAATGCTACACCAACTACGCCGGTAATCACAGCAAGTGGATCTACCTCTTTCTGTACAGGTGGAAACGTTGTTTTGACTTCATCTACCCCAATGGGTAACGTATGGTCTAACGGTGCAACTACTGCAGCCATTACGGTGACTACTTCTGGAAGCTACACTGTGACTTACACGAACGCTAACGGTTGTACTGCAACTTCAGTTGCTACGGTAGTTAACGTAAACAATGCTCCGGTTCCAACGGTACAAGCATCTGCAATCGAAGCATGTAACGGTGACACCGTAACTGTTACTGCATCTACTTCAGATACTTACTTATGGTCTACAGGTGCAACTACACAATCTATCAACGTAACATCAACAACGGCTAACGTAACTGTATTGGTTACAAACGCTAACGCTTGTAACGGTGTTGGAACTTCTGCTCCAATCTCTGTTACTTTCAATGCGAACCCGACAGCAGCTGGTGCTTACACTGTAGTTGGTAACGTTGTAACGTTTACAAATACTTCAACAGGTGCAGCTTCTTATTCTTGGGATTTTGGTGACATGACCAACTCAAGTGCATCTGCTCCTACACATGCTTTCGCTGCGAATGGTTCTTATACCGTAACGTTAACAGCAATCAATGGCTTGTGTGAAGACATGATTACTTTGACTGTACAAATTTCTGCTAGCTTGGATGAAATGACTGGAGTTTCTGTTGAAATGTTCCCTAACCCATCTTCTTCTGAAGTAACTGTAGAATTGGCAGGTGCTAACTTTGAATCAGCAATCGTAACTGACCAATTTGGTAGAACGGTTAAGGTTTCTAACAACGGAAAATTCTCTGTAGCTACTTTGGCAAACGGAATCTACCAAGTTACCATCCTATCTGACAAAGGAACTGCGGTTCGTCGTTTGGTAGTTAACAAATAATTATAAGCCTTAATAAGATTGGGGACACAAATTGTGTCCCCTTTTTTTTGAAAAATACAATCACATGGACAATAAAGGACATACCATATTACTCGTAGACGATGAACCAGACATTCTCGAGTTTTTATCTTACACCATACGCAAAGAAGGATACCGTGTATTCACTGCTGCAAATGGCGAAGAAGGCGTAAAGCTCGCACAACAATTAAGTCCATCGCTTATTTTAATGGACGTTATGATGCCGCAAATGGACGGGATCGAAGCTTGCCAAATCATCCGAAAGGACCTTCAAATTACCCAACCCATCATAGCATTCTTAACAGCACGCGCTGAGGATTATGCACAAATTGCGGGTTTTGAAGCAGGTGCCGATGATTACATTTCTAAACCCATTCGCCCACGTCTTTTGGTAAGCAAAATTGAATCCTTGCTTCGCAGGGTTAGAACCGAAAGGATTAGCGAACCTACCAATCCTTCAGACCTTGTCATTGACCGCGAAAAATTTGTCGTCAAAATAAAAGGACAAGAATTAACCCTTCCAAAAAAGGAATTCGAATTGTTGGAATTGTTGGCCAGCAGACCAGGAAAAGTATTTAACCGCGAACAGATTCTAGCCATTGTATGGGGAAATGAAACCATCGTTGGGGAACGTACCATAGACGTTCACATTCGTAAACTACGGGAGAAATTAGGAGAATCGTATATTCGCACCATTAAAGGCGTTGGATATACTTTTAACCAAAAATGAAAAACCTAAGACCCGGACTTTTACTTTTTACTGGTTGTTTGATTCTATTTCTTGTAACCTTTTGCAGCAGTTTGCTGCTACAAGGAAGTGGCTCATTCACTCCAAATTTAAATGCATTCATTACAGCACTGGTCCCAAGTACCTGTGCTTTTTTTATTTTCTATTTTGCCTTAAAGCGCTTCGTGCAAAATAGGCTGCAAAATATATTCAGGATTTTACAAAGTCCACCCACCCTAAGGCATAAAAACGTTAACGAATTGATTACCGAAGCAGAAAGACATGTGAATGTCTTAAATGATTATAGAATTCGCGAAATCAAACAATTAAAGGTTCAAGATGAGTTTAGGAAAGAATTCATTGGCAATTTATCCCATGAGTTAAAAACCCCCATCTTTTCCATCCAAGGGTTTTTGGACTCCTTGTTAGACGGTGCATTGGAAAATCCAGAAATCAATCGAAATTTTATTGAGCGAGCGTCCATTGCTACAGACCGTATGGTTCAATTGATTGAGGATTTAGACCAAATCACCAAATTAGAGAGTACAGAACTCAAAATTGTAAAGCGTCCCTTCGAACTCACTGAATTACTGAAAGAAATCATTGATACCTTAGAGCTTCAAGCCAAGGAAAAAAACATCAACCTCAAATTGGCAAAAGAATACCCCTTAACCTTTGTCATGGGGGATAGAAATAAATTGTTTCAAGTTTTTACCAATTTACTTCGCAATTCCATCAGTTATGGAAATGTGGACGGTACAACGGAGGTTTTCATCAGCCCGATTGACGATTTGATTTTGATAGAAGTCGCCGACAACGGCATTGGCATTGACCCAAACCATTGGCCAAGGGTTTTTGAACGTTTTTACCGTGTAGAAAAGAGTCGAAGCCGTCACGAAGGTGGTACTGGATTGGGATTGGCGATCGTTAAACACATCTTAGAGGCACACGGACAAAGCATCACGCTTCGCAGTACGGCAGGGGTAGGTACAACCTTTTCTTTTAGCCTTGAAAAAAGCCCTAAAAATTTACAATTAAGTTCGCGAGGCATTCCGATAAACTAGAAAGTTCCAACGCTTTTAGGTAATTTTACACCATGTCTGGCAAAAAGGGTTCTTGGTTTTTATTAAAGCGATTATTTCAATTCATCAAGCCCTATAGATCGTATTTCATCCTTGCCCTTTCCGGGGTATTGTTATTGTCCTTTTTAAGTCCACTTCGTCCTTTTTTAATTGGTAAAACGGTTGACCATTTCATCATCAAGCAACAAAACACAACGGCTTTAGGAAAATCATTGCTCGGAATTTTAGGTTTATTGGTTATTGAAACCTTGATCATTTGGCTTTCCTCCTACTATTCTAATTTGATGGCACAATCCATCATTCGAGACATCCGAAATAAGGTTTTTCGTAAAATTCTCCATTTCAAAACTACCTACTTCGATCAAACCCCGGTTGGTGCCTTGGTAACACGCATCGTTTCTGACGTTGAGGCCATTTCAGAGGTGTTTTCCGCAGGATTGATGGAGATTTTTGGGGACATGTTGTCGTTGTTCGCCATCCTTGCCTTTATGTTTGCCACCGATTGGAAATTGAGTTTGCTTACCCTCGTTCCCATTCCGATCTTAATTTTTGCCACACGTCTTTTTGCGCGTGCCATGAAGAAATCTTTTCAGATGGAAAGAACCCAAGTTTCCAAGCTTAACACCTTTGTCCAAGAACACTTAATGGGAATGGGATTGATTCAACTTTTTGGAAGGGAAAAACCCTCCTTTGAAGAATTCACCGAAATCAATAAAAAACACCGCGATGCGCACATCAGTGCCGTTTGGGCCAATTCAATCTTCTTTCCCGTGGTTGAGTTACTCAGTTCATTGTCGATTGCGTTTCTATTGGTTTGGGGCGCACTTTTGGTAGAGGGAAAAACCCAAACACAAATTGAAATGCTGTATGGAAACATCATCTCTTTTACCTTGTGGATAAACCAACTTTACCGTCCCATCAGACAATTGGCGGATAAGTTCAACATTCTTCAACGGGGAACGGTGCGTGCCGAACGAATTTTTGACATCCTCGACGATGATGAGAACCTGGAAGTAGATAAGGGAGAACAACCGGATTTTGTCAATGGCGACATTGCTTTCAAGAATGTCTCATTTTCTTACGTATCTGATTCAATGCTTTTTTCCGATTTCAACCTGTGCGTAGAAAAAGGAAAAACCACCGCTTTTGTAGGCGCAACTGGCTCAGGAAAAACCACCATCATCAATTTAATTGGAAGGTTTTATGAAATCAATGGGGGCGAAATTTCCATTGCGGGGATAGACATTCGGAAATTTTCTAGGGATGTTTTGAGCCGTTCAATTGGATTTGTCTTACAAGATGTCTACCTATTTTCCGACACCATACACAACAACATAACCTTAGGGAATCCTGAAATCTCAAGAGAACAGGTAAGAAAGGCTGCCAAAATGGTCGGTGCCGATGGGTTTATCATGGAGGTTCCAGGAAACTACGACCACATTATTGGAGAACGCGGCGGGGTATTGTCTGTAGGACAACGCCAATTGGTATCATTCGTTCGTGCCATGGTATATGACCCACAAATTTTGATACTAGACGAGGCGACCTCGAGTGTGGACAGCGAATCTGAGACTATGATTCAAAATGCAATCTCAGAACTCACTAAAAACAGAACTTCCATTATCATTGCACACCGTCTTTCTACGGTGCAGCAAGCGGATAAAATCATTGTACTTGACCACGGAAAAATTGCAGAAGAAGGCACACATAAAGTGCTGATAGAAAACGGTGGCGTTTACCAAACTTTGTTTGAAAAGCAATTCAACATCACGCCGAATGAAGCGATTTAAAATTGGCGGTGTTCCCGAACACTTCAACTTGCCTTGGCGTTTGTGTATCGAGGAAAATGTCTTCAAAGATTTGGGAATAGAATTGCATTGGTCTGACATGACAGGTGGAACGGGACAAATGATCAAAGGGCTGGAATCTAAATCTTTAGACATTGCCGTTTTACTCACCGAAGGCATCACTCAAGCCATATTAAAAGGAACCCAAGCTAAAATCATTGACATTTATGTCAATAGCCCATTGCAATGGGGCATTCACATCCCTGTTGATTCCATTGTAGCCGATGTAAAAGGTTTACATTCAGCGAATTTTGCTGTTTCTCGCATGGGATCAGGTTCACATCTTATGGCGTACGTATTGGGGAAGAAATTCAACTTTGCGATGGAAAACATTTCGTTCAATGTCATCGGCGATGTGTACGGAGGAATTTGGGCCCTGGAAAACCATGTTTCAGATGCCTTTCTTTGGGAAAAATATACTACCCAACCTTTTGTAGATAAGGGGAGCTGTAAGTTTTTAGGACAAATTGACACGCCGTGGCCTTGTTTTGTTGTGGCGGGAAGAAATGACGTCGTTGAAAAATATGGGGATGAAATCCACGAAATGCTTAACCGGGTTCAACAAAGGGCAAAAAAGCTCAAGGACGACACCCACTCCGTTCAAGAAATTGCGTGGCGTTACCATTTGCAAGAACCATCAGTAGACCAATGGCTCAAAGAAACAGAATGGAAATACAGCGAAGCACCTTACAAAGAAAAATTGGCTTCCGTCGTAGCATTCCTTTGGGCGACTGAATTAATCACTGAAACTGAACAATCAAATTGGGCACAAAAATTATTTTAATGGTTTCATTGTCCTTGCTCACGAATACCCTTCGTGCGCAAAGTGGTTGTACGGATCCTCAGGCCAACAATTATAATCCATCTGCGGTCATCAATGACGGAAGTTGTACGTATGCCCCAACCAATTACACGCTTACCCTCGTAAACAACCTTTCAGACACCGTTCAAGAAACATCGGGGATTTTCGAAGAAGGCAATTACCTCTATACCTTTAACGACTCTGGCAATGGTCCGAAATTGTATGAGTTAACTTCCAATGGTACCCTGAACAGAACCATCCATGTATTGAATGCAACGAATGTGGATTGGGAAGCCATAGCGTCTGATGCAAACTACATCTACATAGGTGACTTTGGCAACAACAATGGCAATCGTCAGGATTTATGCGTGTATCGCATTGCAAAACCCGCTGTGCTCAACGCTACCAACGACACCGTCGCTTCGGAAAAACGCGTGTTCAAATGGGAAGACCAGGTGCAATTTACTTCCGCTCCAAATGCAAATAATTTCGATTGTGAATCTTTTTTCGCCACATCAGATTCCTTGTTTCTTTTTACAAAAAATTGGGTGGATTTAAAAACAAGGTATTATGCCTTGCCAAAAACGTGGGCAGATACCGCAATTGCTGTTCTCAGGGATAGTTTCTATGTGAATGGATTAATCACAGATGCACATTATGACAGCATTCATCAACGGGTTGTTTTATTGGGCTATAAAAACAATGGGAGTAACTTCTATACCAGTTTTGTCTATGCACTTTGGGATTTTTCACCTCACTCCTATTTTTCTGGGAACAAACGCAGAATTGAAGTTGGCAATGTGCTCACCGTTGGTCAGACAGAAGGAATCACTTTGGATGCATTTGCCCATGGTTACCTCACCTCAGAAAAGGTAAGTTCTTTTGTTGTCATTCCACCAAAGCTCTTTTCCTATGATTTCAGTCCCTATTTCTCAGGAGATGCTGGGATTGAAAACACAAAAAGAGAAAACCGAATCTCTTTCTTTTACGATTCAGCGAAAGCTGGGTACACTTTAAAAATTTACGATTCCTTTAAGCAGGCAAGAATCATTGATCTTTCCGGAAAAACGCTCCAAGTCATCAAGTCATCTTACACCGAAGGCATTCTGTCTACTTTTCATGGAAAGGCATTCCTTATCCTCGACGACCAAAGCCATCCATTGTACCTTCCTTAATCTTTATGGAATAAGGTTGTGCTGGCTTGTGCCGTTGGCATGATCACTAGGTCGTGTATTGAAACACGGGAGGGCCGAGTCACTATAAAACGCACCGCTTCGGCAATGTCTTCGGCTTGTAAGGGATCAAATCCTTGGTAAACTTGTTTGGATGTTTCTTTATCTCCTTTAAACCGAACCAAAGAAAATTCGGTTTCCGCCGCACCCGGTGCAATGGTACTTACGCGTACTTTGTGATGCACCAAGTCCATCCGCATGGATTTTGAAAGTTGGTCCACTGCAGCCTTGGTAGCACAATAAACGTTTCCTCCAGCATAGGCCTCTTTTGCGGCAATGCTTGTAATGTTAATAACCATAGAACCTTCATTTTTCATCAAAAAAGGAAGTGTTTCGCGAGTCATGTATAGAAGTCCTTTTACGTTGGTGTCGATCATACGCTCCCAATCCTCCAGCAAT
>Ga0209087_1000137_pt1 | contig 45111 bp, 28 predicted proteins | sample S_130805_EF_Meta_FD_187321 | JGI IMG/M metagenome (GOLD analysis project Ga0209087, IMG submission 187321) | Freshwater microbial communities from Lake Simoncouche, Canada to study carbon cycling - S_130805_EF_MetaG (SPAdes) (version 2) | ecosystem: Environmental > Aquatic > Freshwater > Lake ... | reverse complement strand
GCTTACTATCTGCTTTCTTAACCCACAGGGATGTTGCCTGGCTTGTAGTGCCTTGCGACTTACCCTTGTTTTCGGCCAGAAATGTCAAGCAGCTCATCGATGAAAGAGACATTAATGCCATAGCTACCGTATTTAAATCGGCAACGGATCCTTATCCGGAACCATTAATTGGAATTTGGGAATCTGCAGCATTTCCCCTCATTGAAGCCCAATTTAATGAAGGAAATTATAGCCTGGCTAACATATTAAATAATAATCAAATATGTTTAGTAACAGCGCTTGACCCTGAGGGATTAACAAATGTGAATACACCGGAGGAAAAAAGGGCATTTTCTTTAGAGCACCCTTCTGTACAATTTTGACAAATATCTATTTTTTTTCTACTGGCCACCAATTGCTTTCTAAAGGATAGATAAGGGTTCATGGACCAGATTTCTTTAAAAGAATGCTGGTTTAAATTTCCCATGATATATTTTGCATCTTTGTCAAAACAACAGGGCACGACGAGGCCGTTCCAGGTAATCACCGATCCATGCCATAATTTCCAGCATCGGTTTTCCATTTTATTTTTTAACTCAAATTTACCCGGGTGAATCTCTTTATAGCGGGAGAAACGATTTATAGTTGGAATTAATGGATTTCCATTTTCAAAATCATATACCTGCGCCGACTTAAAGAGCACCCCATCTACCTCCATTGATTTTGCCAGAGATTTGACATCCTCCATCTGATGTTCATTTGGTTTTACGACTAAAAACTGAAAAAAGACCTCTGGATGACTTACCCCCAGCGATTTTCTGGCGGCGATTATATTTCTGGTACCTTCCAGTACATTAGCCAGTTTTCCAGCTTTTCTGTATTGCTCATAAATCTCTTGCGTTGTACCGTCAATAGAAATAATCAACCGGTCCAGTCCGGAAAGTACCGTTTTTTTTGCCACTTCTGGTGATAAAAAATGAGCATTGGTAGAAGTAATGGTAAATATATTTTTCTCATTGGCATAGGCTACCATTTCTAAAAAATGAGGATTCAGGAACGGTTCCCCTTGGAAATAAAAGATAAGGAAAGACAAATCTTTATAAAGCTCGTCTATGGTTTTTCTAAAAAAATCGATTTTCAATGTTCCCGTTTCTCGGGTAAATTGTCTAAGTCCGCTTGGGCATTCCGGACAACGCAGATTACAGGCGGTGGTAGGTTCGATAGACAAAGACACTACATTTCCCCAATGTACAGGCTTTTTTAGAAGTAAAGTGAGTTGGTAAGAAATCCAGACAGTGAAAAGATTTAATGCCTTTCTTAAGGTAAATTTTCGAAGAAAGTGGTAGGCAAAATAAATCTTTTTCATGCTTTTGTCCTTAATTTTCGAGTACCGTAAATTCAACTCTTCGATTAAATGCATGTTCTGATTCTGGACAAACCACTCCATCAACGCAACGATTTCTGGGAAGAGATTCCCCATAACCGAACACTTTAAGTTGAAATTCCGCTGCGCCTTGAAGGATTAAAAATTGTTGAATAGCGGTGGCTCTTTTAAGAGAAAGCGCCTTATTATATTCAAAAGAACCTCTTGCATCTGTATGGGCAGAAATTTTAACTCTCATAGCAGCGTTCGACTTTAAAGCATCTGAAAGTTCTTTTAATTTTTCCTTTTGATTAGCCGGCACATTAAAATCATTGTATGGATAATATAGATTATCGAGTGTAAATGATTTTGGGATGACCGCTAATGGAGGTGATGGTAAATCTAGTAGGACGACGGGTAAAGGAACGGAAAGCAAAGAATCAAGGATAATAAAGATAGATCGTGGTTCTTGTCCTAAAATTTGTTTTTCCAATAATATTTCTTGGGTTCTGTAGCCAGTTTTCTGAATTTTCAACCATCTGTCCTCATCAAAAAATGGTTGGAACTGGATAATGCCATTACTATTTGAGGTATATATCTGATCCCATTTATCCACATTTTCCACATTTAAAAAATTAACCTGCACACCTTCAACGGGAGAACCCAATCGCTGGTCAAAAAATTGTAATTGAGGAACCGCTGGTTTTTTCTGTAAAAGAATACCTGTCAGAGGGAATTCACTCTCGAAAGCATAAATATCGTCTTTACCTTTTCCACCTGGTCTGTTTGTGGAAAAAAATCCAGTCGTATAATCCTTTAGGGCAATGCCAAAATCGTCTGATGGAGAATTAATAGGTGCTCCAAGATTGAGCAAAGCGCCCCAGCGATTACTACTTATGTCTATCATAAATAAGTCAATAGCTCCTAATCCTTTATGTCCATTTGAAGCAAAGAAAAGCACTCCATTCGGGGGCATGTACGGAAATCCTTCATTGCCGCTTGAATTAATCTCTGGCCCCATATTAATAGGTTCAGACCAGTTATCGCCTTCTTTTTCGGCAAAATATATATCATAGCCCCCATAGCCCCCAGATTTATTAGAGGCAAAATAAAGTTTCTCGCCATCGGGACTAACGGAAGGATGCATATAAGAATCATTTCCTTTATTAAAAGAAAGGATTTTTGTATTGCCCCAATTTGTCCCATTAAATGTAGCTTCATAAATCTGAAGTTGTATTTTCCCCTCATCATCCAGTATTGGAGCCCCATTCAGCTGATTGCTACGGGTAAAAAATATTTTCTTGCCGTCCGTAGAAAAACTGCAGGGTCCTTCGTGCAGAGGCGTATTTAAGTCGACGGAAAAGTTTTTTGATCTGCCTGAAGGTAATCCCTTTTTTATATCAATAGTTAACAAGTCATAATAGGATTCTCCTGAAACGGGGTCAGGTAATCCCACTTTTAGCTGAGAGGAGACGAAGACCAGTTTACCCTGATAAAGGGTTGGCGAAAACTCCCTTTCCTCCGAATTAATCATGGAAAGGGGAAATATATTCATTTTATTTTCTTTATCGCCTGATTGACCAAACGCAGTCATTTCCACCAAAAGGAAATAGAACAAAAACGACAAGAAAAGGGAGCGATTGCTCAACATAATTGAATTATTTTTCCGAATTAATAAAAACGGGGCGTAACAGCTTCCGCATTTTCTCCTTTTTTAGAGGCTAAAAAATAACGAATGACCACCTCTGCGGTACCACTGTTATATTTTTGAATTTCTGTAAATGAGGCTTCGAAAGCCATTCCCAGATGTAAATGATCTCCCAACTGAAGACCTGTGGATAATATCGCTGTTTCACTTCCAATTCTGTAGCTAATTCCTCCCGAAATTTTTCTCCTGTATATAGCGGAAAGATTTATGTCTGCATCAAATGGTGCATTTGGCAAATACCTCCATAGCGTTTGAGGATTCAACTCCCAGGCTTCACCCATTGGAATAACGACTCCTGCCATAAAATAATAATGTTGTGTCTCTCTGGTTATCCACTGACCTTTATCAGAAAAATCAATATTTGCCCTTAATAATCGGGGAACTGAAATACCAGCATAAGCTCTTTTAGTTTCATAATAAATACCCGCGCCAAAATTGGGAAGATATTTTGACTGGAGCCCAATGGGAATAGATTCATCTTGTTCAATAGGTTGTGTACCTGTGACCAGACCAAAATTTTGTTGCATAAAACGAACTGAGGTTTGTAAGCCAAGGCTTAAAAAACCTCTTGGTACAGGAATCCGATAGGCATAAGAGCCATCAAAACCTGTAATTCGGGTAATGCCGATGGTATGTCTATAAATATTTCCACCAACGCCCACACGATTATTTAAGAGCGGCATAGAAAACAAGAGCGATTGCCATTTTGGTGCCCCGTTTAGTCCAATCCACTGATTTCTAACTAATCCTGTAATATTAATACCTGGGCTACTCCCTGTATTTGCCGGATTAATTGCCTGCTTGTAGTACATAAACTGTGCAAAAGCGTCTTCCTGCTGAGCGGAAAGCTGCTGCATTTGTATAAAAAGCAACCCTGCAAGAATGAAAAATTTAAATGTAAACCTATTCATCATTTGTGCTTTAATATTGGATGATTAAAAAGGAAGATTGTGGTTTTTCGCCATCACCAAAGTCCACAACAAAAAAGTAAGTTCCACCTGGTAGCGCAACTTCTGCATATTTTCCGCCCCAATTATTCTGATAAGGCCCCTGAGAATGATAAACTATATCTCCTCTCCTGTTATAAATAGTGACTTTATTGTTGGGAAATTTATCGCCAAATAAACAAGGAATGGCGAAAACATCATTGACTCCATCCCCATTTGGCGTAATAATAGAAGGAGCCAAACAGGATTTATCGTCCCCAATTTCTATATATATTTCTCCGGTACTACAGCCACAATCATTATTACAAACCTGATAAACCAATAATTCATTGCCCTTTAAAATAGCATTGGGTTTATATTCCAATATCCCCGATGAATTAATTTTCGCTTCCCCCCGGAAAGGGTTATTTAACAAATTAAAGGTTAAGCGTTCGTCCTTGTTTGCTGTGATCGAAAGAGGAGAATTTAATGAGGTATTGAAACCCATTTTAAAAGTATCTCTTTTTAAAACGGGAGGATTAAGTACTTTAATGCTAACCGTATCTCTGGATAGTTTTCCACAAATACCCTCATCAACTTCCCAAATAAACAAATGGATCCCTCCTGTTAATCCAAAAACAAAGGAAGTTGCTGATTTACTATCAGAAAATCTAGCCCCAGGTGTCGTTGTTTTCCAAATAGCGACACTCCCTTCATTGACTGGTTCTGCATCTAATTGAATCTTTCCATCTTTTATACAAACAGATTTATCCACACCTGCAAACGGATTTTTTTGAGATATGACAATGGCAACTTCGTCAGAAGAAGTTCCACAGTCACCTGTAATAGTCCATGTAAAGCTATATTTATTGCCAGTCTGTAAACCTGCGACTGCGGAATTCCCCTTTTCGGGTGAAAGAATCTTCACTCCGCGAGATTCCTGAAGTACCGATTGGGTCCATATTCCTTTAAGAGAATAAATCTCTTTAGCGTTAAGGGAGAAAGTACTAGCATCACAAATTTTAACATCCAACCCGGCATAAGATTCACTTTGAGCTTTAAGGCTAACGGTCAGTGTGTCGGAAGAAAATTGAGAACAAGCACCATTTGAAAGGGAATAAATGAAGGAATAAGTTTCACCAGGCCTTAAGCCCTCTACGTTTGCAGTAGGTGAATTGGTATTTTTTATTTCCACAATCGTATTATCACTAGAACGCCATTGTCTCCAGAGGCCCGTACTTTGGGAATTTGACTGTGCTTTAATATTAATGGAAGCTGCGGGACAAACGGAAAAATCATTTTCTACTACCGCTTTTTCGTTTGGAATAGCAGATATATTTACGGGAAGCGCAGCATTAGGTTCCGAAGTACAAGAAGAACCTTTCTTTTTGACAGAAAAAACAATAGATTTTCCTGCATAAGGATTTAAATTCTGAAGAGTCGTCAAGGATTGTTTTCCCGAATCAATTGGATTTCCATCGGCATACCAAACATAAGTTTCCCCATCAACATAATTTGAAGGGGTGATTTTCAGTAAAATACTTGATTGTTTATCTATACAAACGTCCCTTATGGGTTCAAGTGTTGGCGTAACCTCTGCGGGAAGGACAGTAACGGGTATGATAACTGGAACTGTTGCACAACCATTTAAAGTCATAATCACGGAATAATTTCCTTCATTTGTGCTTTTTTGAGACTGGGTAATCTCAATACCTGCGTTGTTAGAAGAAAAATTATTAGGCCCCGTCCATTTATAGATTGCTCCATCAAATTGACTGGCATTCAACCGAAGGGTTGATCCGGCACAAACAGGAGAATTATGGGAAACCGTAAGGGTAGGTAATGGTTTTACCGATATTTTAGATACTGCTGAGATTTCAGAACTACAGCCATTATTTCGAACAATAACTTGATAATCACCGGCATCTGAAAAGGTCAGTTTCTCAATTTCCAACTCTGGCAAGATGGTTTCCACCTTGCGCCCATCAGGTAAAAGCCATTGATAACTGGTGTTACCTGAGCCAGAAAATAGTGAAGTACTCAAAATAAATTTATTATTCAGACATCCAGTTAAACCTAAATCTTTGCTTATGGGTGCTGTTGGTTTCGGGGGTCTTTCTCCCACCTTAATCTGATAGGTTGCTATTTTAGACTGGCAATTATTTGCTGCTGATACATACAATTGATAGTTGCCATTTGCTGCAGCTCCTAATCCAGAAAGATTTACCTGGCTATTCCTACCAACAAAACCATTCGGACCTGACCAAAAGTAAGTATAAGTGCCATTATCCTGCGGGAGTAAATTCGGTTTTAAGATCAGGCTCGCATTATTTCCTGCACAGGCATCACCTAATATATCAAAGGAAGTAATCAAGACGGACTGCTTGACAAAAAGTTCCGTAACCGCTTCTCCCTGACAACCCGCTTGAGTAATAAACTGAACCGTGTATTTGCCCTTTTGCTCTAATTGAATACTATCAATTGAAACATTTGGACCTGTTCGTTGAAAGTTCAATGGGCCCTTCCATTGATATGTTCCGTTGGACTGAGGGGAAGAAATAGATAATCTGACCGGGGAACCCACACAAACCTCCTGAGCTGGTAAGCTGGTCTGTGGTTTTTCAAAAGGATTAATGACTATAGAAACAAAATCAGAATAAACGTCTGGGCAAGATAGATGAGAGGCTTTTAATCGCCAGTCACCTGATAAAAGAGTATTTGCATTAGGAATAGTCAACGTCGAGGATGAAATTTTCACCTCCGTCCGATCAGGTCTTATCCAGGTATATTCTCCAGGGAAGAAAGTACTTTGCAGGAACAAACTATCTCCTGCACAGATGGGGCTATTGCTGATAACGGAGGGTTTTGCGGGCACGTCTGAAATGGCAACTTTCATTAAAGCTTCTGAGGTAGAACATCCCGTTCTGGAAACAGCTAATTTATAATTTCCCCCATTTTTTAATGCCACATTTGTCAAAGGAGCAGGAGTTCTAAGGGTAGAATTATATCCATCTGGTCCGGACCAAAGATAAGATATTCCTTCTCCTTGTACATTGGTGCCAAGATTTAACGTACCACCAACACATATTTGCACAGAATCTTGAAGTAGTTTTGCTATAGGTTGAGCATAAACCTTTATATTTCTGGCAACAGAAGGCTCTGAAAAACAACCCCTGTTTTCCACCATTAAATAATAAGAAAGCGTCGTTTCTTGATTTTGCACGACATTATAAAGAGGTAAATCAGTAATTGCCTGTAAATTTCCCGTAGGGTAAGTCCCTTTATACCAATGGTATTTGATATTTGTTCCAATAGGATTTGCCCCTGAACGCATATTAATGGTAGAGCCAACGCAATAGACTTGTGCCCCTTGAATTATTGCCCGTGAAGGTAGATCTGCAATAAAGACATTTACCGTTCCACTTGACTTACATCCCATAGTGCCAGTTACTTCGATGGTATAATCTCCACTGTGTATACCCTGGCTAAAAGGAATTTTAGGATTTTGTAACGTTGAGGTGAATCCGTTTGGCCCCGTCCATCTGTATTGAAATACATTTCCCAATGCCTGAGAAGGTGGATTTGCAAAAAGGAAAAGCGTGTCTCCACCACATATATTTACCTTATAATCGGGTTTTGGTATCTCCTTTTGAACCCTAACTATCGTATTACAGGTGTTTTTATTGCCAGCCTGATCAAAAACCGTTACTATCAGTGGAACATCCCCGTTAGTTTGCTCACAGGTCAATCGACTAATATTTAGTTCCTTTCTGGTAATTGGACAATTGTCGCTAAGACTTAAAATGACTTCATCTGTTGTGATTACTGGAAAAGAAATATCCCCAGGACTATATTTTTTAACCACTGACTGACATTGCATAATAGGAAATTGGTCATCGATCGTCGTTATATTAAACGAACAGGTATCTGCATTTCCATTGGCATCCTGCATAACATAAAAAACCCTGGAAACACCTGGATTTAATTGAACCACTGGCACAGGTTTATCCAGATCAAAAATTGTATTTGGATAGGTTGTTACGCCATTAATATAAAAATATGGATTCAACCTATTTACCCTAAAAGTAGCAGAAAAGAAAGATTTATTATCAAGTTTTGAAAAAATGTCAACGCTGTCACAAGGGTAAATTTGTCCTACTGGTTCAACTGAAAAAGACACTTTCCCATCAGAAAGCCAATTTTGAGCTACTTGAGGCGCAATCTTAAATGATATATTTCTTCTAATATTACAGCCAGCTTCATGAAAGGGAATCGATCCTATTAATTCATTTCTCTCTCCTCTAATATTTAATCTAACCAACGGATTTGACATATTAAGTCTGAAATCAAATGAAATAGTTGCACTATCCTGAATAGAAGTTGGAACCTCGTTAAAAGCAACAGAAAAAGGGAGAAGAACATTACTAAAAATCACCCTGGCATAACTGCTGTCCAAGGCATTATTTTGTTGATAAAGGTGGGATTGATTACAATTATCTGTTGAAATAGAAGGCCTGGGTAAAGGAACGGGAGCTATACATTCGCCCGTTGGCACAACCGCTGATTTGTCCCCACTGCAACTAATTTCAGGTGCATAATAATCTTTAACATTTACAAACCAGACACATGAAGAAGTATTTCCTTCACAATCTGTTATAAGATAGGTTATTTTATGGAAACCCGATGGGAATAAAACATCCTTTGCGGCTGTATTTCCCCAACGCAAAGTATTCCCTTCATTTATTTTAATATATACCGATCCAGAAGGACATAAACCCTGGGTTAATGGGTATGGAAGAGATACAATGGCAGAACAAGAACTATTTAAGACCGTTATTTCCCTGTCGGAAGGGCATAAAACGCTCAAAGCAGATGTATTCGTAATGGTAAGTTTTTGAATGTAAACAGAGGTAGAGGAACAGCTTCCCCTGGCAGTCCATTTCCTATAAATAAAATAAGAAGTAGCACAATTAGAAGAAGGAGTCCCGACCGTACTATCTTGGTAGGTTAAGGAAACAGATTCGCAACTTTCCAATAATTCAGGTCTTCCTGTTGCTGATGGATGGGTTGAAGAGCCACATGAAACCGTTATATCAGGTGCTTTTTTAAGAAATAATGAACTTTGGAGTGGGGCAACAAGAATAACTAATCTATAGGTTGTCTGTCTGTTACATTTGTCCCTTGCTGTCCAGGTACTTATTATTTTACTTGAATAAGAGCATAATGAATCTTTTGTTATTACTTCGTCATAGGTAACAGCTGCCAGTTGGCAGGATTTAAAAGATACGGAATTTCTATCAGGTACTAGATCGGCACAAGACAGGCGCAAAGTATCGGGAAAAGGAGATAAAATTACTGGAGGTAACAGATTTTTTCTGATAAATAAAAACACATTCTTTCCTGTTTGCCTGCCCTGCGCATCAAAATAGGTAAAAGTATGTCTGAGGGTGTCCTCACAGGACTGCATATATGGATAACCATCTGGCAACGGAACAACGGACACAGATCCTCCGGACTGTACCACGGGCACTTTATATTTTACACTTAAGTTGTCCAGCCAGTTTAAATAGGTTGCCTCACCTACGGAACAATTTACAATTAAGGTATCTCCTACTGCAGCTTTACCTTCAAAAATGAAAAGTAATTGAAAGAGGATAATCAAGGCAGGAATTCCTTTAACGAGGGAAGACCCGAACAATAAAATTGATCGGCTCATGAGCAAATTGGTTTTTGGAATGGTCTTTATGGAACCACTTGAATTTCAGAAAATCAAGTACAAATTAACCTAATTTTTTCAACAATGCCAATGAAAAAACAACCTGATTTGCTATCCTTTAAATAATTAATTCATCAGGAACATCTCCGGCCACTTCAACGCCAGCCATTTCAGCAGTATCCTGGAACAAACATTTATCTCCTTGAAAGAAAGACACTTGTAAAATACCTTGTAAGCTTTCATTTACTTTTCCCGTCATTTCTCCCTTTATCGGACTCTTCAATTCACCCGCTCCTGGTTCATGTTTAGCCTGAATTTCTAAGCGATATACTTTATCACTTAGCGTAATGTGAATAGATTCACCGACTATTTTTGTCTTTAATTTTGCCCCGGTATAAGTAGTAAACCGATACAATTTTCCTTCAAAAAACCATCCTCCAAGGAAGCCATTAAAGTGACTTCCCAGAAATGGAATCCTGGCAACGGACACCATGACAGAAGCTGATTTATTTTTAGAAAAATGATTACTCTGCATCCAGATCCACCAGGATGGGAACGATTTACCCCAATCTTTTTCCATATATCCGAGTCCTTCATCGAAAGAAATCTCCTCATTCCTGTCAATTCTATTTAGAGAACCTGTTAAATCATGGTTCATGCTAAGAACGCCATGATAGCACTCCATCAAAGGAACGAAGCTATACCAGCCCATAACGCCAGGAGAAAAGAAGCTAGAAGGCCAGCTAACCCGATGTTGAAACCGAATATGACCTTTAAGGATAGGTAGGTCAAGTATTACCTCGTCTTTACTAAAGAAATTATTTCCCAGTTTCAATGAAAAATCAAAGGCACCAGGTTGAAATGCATCGGTTGGAAATTTATAGTAGTAACTTTTTTTTGCCATGCCATCTAAAACCTGAATAAAGGCATGATTTTCTCCATTTTCACCTAAACTGATACCTGGTATGACAGCGTAAGCATGAGAACGCGTTGAATCAATCATTTTTATATACCATCCTTCAAAATAGGAAGTTGATTTACCCCAGCCATGATACATTTCTGGGCTCCAGAGAGCCCTTATTTTTTTTTGAATATTCATATTTTATTAGATTTAAAAAAAGCCGCCGAAAAATTCCGGACGGCTTTTAGTACGCAATGCAATATAAATCTATTATGCGTACATTGCTTTATTCTGAGTCGTTTTTAATTTTAATGCTGACAAGGTTTCAAAACTGTAGCCCAAATGACTGAAATAAGATAAAATAGCAGGAAGTGCCTTTTCCAACCTTGGAAAAGCCTTTATGGTGTCATGAAAAACAACAATTGAACCACCTGATGCGTGATTTATAACATTTGAGGTAACCTGATTAGCATCGATATTCTCATCAAAATCACCGCTCATTACATCCCACATAACTATTTTATAATGTCTTTGTAAAAACTGGGCCTGTTTAACTTTTAAATGACCATAAGGCGGTCTGTATAAATCAGATTTAGCCCGGGTTGCCCCTTGTCTGACATCGTGGAAGTAAGTAATATTCTCAGAACTCCACCCATTTAAATGAGTAAAAGAATGATTTGCAACACAATGACCAGAAGCATATAGATTTTGATGAATTTCCGGATAAAAGTCAATTTGTTTTCCAACACAAAAAAAGGTAGCTTTCGCGTTAAATTTAGCTAATTGATCTAAGACCCATGGGGTAACTTTTTCGTTTGGCCCATCATCAAAAGTCAGGTATAACACTTTTTTTTGATTTGGAACGCGCCAAACATAGTTGGGAAATAGACCTTGTATAAACTTGGGCGTTTTAACCAGGTACATAAGTATTTTGTTTTGTTCAGGGATAAAAAAGATGATTTGCGAAAATCAATTACTTGAATAAACGTAAAACCTTTACTTTTGCTGCCTGAAAACTTAATTATTTTCAGCTTTTTTTAATTTAAATTCATTTTTCCAAAATATATTATGAAAAATTCTTCTTTACGTTTTCGTTTTGCCCCAAGTCCAACCGGAGCACTTCACATTGGAGGCATCCGTACGGCCCTATATAATTATCTGCTTGCTAAGAAGTTGGGAGGTACTTTTATTTTAAGAATTGAAGACACAGATCAGTCCAGATATGTGGAAGGTGCCGAAAAATATATTATTGATGCACTCAAATGGTGTGGCATTACCCCTGCTGAAGGGCCCGGTTTTGGTGGTGATTTTGGACCTTACAGACAATCTGAAAGAACTGCGATTTATGATGAGTTCATTGAAAGATTAATTCTTTCTGGTCATGCCTACTATGCCTTTGACACCCCGGAAGAGCTAGAAAAATATAGAACTGAGGCAGAAAATACCAGCAGACCCTTCAAGTATGATTCATTTACCCGTCTTCAACTAAATAATAGCCTTGCCCTCCCTGCAGATACCGTAAAGGAGTATTTAGAAAAAAAGATTCCCTACACCGTTCGTTTAAAAGTTCCCGAAGATGAAAGTATTCATGTACAAGACAAAATCAGAGGAGAAGTCATTTTTCATAGTCAGGAATTAGATGATAAAGTGCTAAGAAAAGCAGATGGCCTCCCTACCTATCATCTGGCAAATGTCGTCGATGATCATTTAATGAATATCTCCCACGTGATACGTGGTGAAGAATGGTTACCAAGCACTGCACACCATGTTTTACTTTACAAAGCCTTTGGACTTGAAGACAAAATGCCAGAATTTGCCCACCTTCCTCTTATTTTAAAACCTACAGGTAATGGAAAGCTGAGTAAAAGAGATGGCGTAAAATTAGGTATTCCTGTATTTCCTATTTCCTGGGTGGGAGAATCAGAGGAATCTTCTTTCACTGGATTCCGTGAAGCAGGATTTCTTCCCGAGGCGATGCTCAATTTTCTGGCCTTCCTCGGTTGGAACCCTGGAACAGAACAAGAAATATTTACCTTTGACCAGTTAGTTGAAGCATTTGAAATAGATCAAATTGGTAAAGCAGGTGCACGATTTGATTATGAAAAAGCTAAATGGTTCAACCAGCAATATATTATCCATTCCAGTCCAGCTGATTTAGCAAATCTATTAAAGCCCCTATTACCTGCAAAATATCAGCCTGTTTCTGATGAATACCTTATTTCCTTTTGTAAATTAATGCAGGAAAGAGTGATTACGCTCAACGATTTTTTTGAAAATGGCTACTATTTCTTTGAAGCAATTCATACTTTTGATACTAAAAATATTGCAAAAAAATGGTCTCCTTCCTTGAAACAAATGATTCAAAATCTGATGGATAAATGGGCAGCTTGTTCTCCATTCAACCAGGAACAGATTCAACTTTCCTTCGACTCATTTATGTTGGAAAACCAATTAAAACCAGGTGATATTTTACCCGTTTTTAGAATTGGTCTCGCTGGGACGATGAAAGGTCCGGCCGTTTTTGACCTTATTGAACTTTGGGGAATGAAGGAAGTTTCTGAGCGCATGAAAAAGGCATTCGAATCTTTTGACCAAACATTACTCAGTTAAAATGAGGCAATCTTTCCGTTTATTTGTAACATTGGGCGATTGGAACGCGCAAGCTGATTTGACAAAACCAATAGATATTGGCATCACGCCGGATGTTACGAATAATCTGAATTGTTTCTTTGCTCCCGAACTTACCATTTCACCTTATAAAAATGCTTCTTTTATTGGTGATACCCGATTTGGTAGCCCTGTCAATTTTATGAATATTCATTGTAATCCTCACGGGAATGGTACGCATACCGAATGTGTTGGACATATCAGTGAAGAAAGATTTAATTTGCCAGATTGTCAACATGATTTCCATTTTGTGGCCTTCCTTACCAGTGTTATTCCAGAAATTCAACCCAATGGTGATCAAACCATTACCCCTTCTTTATTGGATAGCTTAAAACTCCAAAAAGGAACAAAAGGATTAATCATCAGAACGCTACCAAACGAAGAAAATAAAAAACAAAGGCAATATTCTGGTGCTAATCCTCCCTATTTTACCAAAGAAGCCATTGACTGGATTGTTTCTAAAGGAATGGAACATCTCCTTGTCGATTTACCTTCTATTGACAAAGAACAGGATGAAGGTAAGTTACTGGCTCATAAGTCTTTTTGGCAATTTCCACATGATACAAGAAAAAATGCCACCATAACGGAACTTATTTATGTACCTGATGGCATCACCGATGGATATTATTTAGTCAATTTGCAATATTATCCATTCCCAATGGATGCTTCCCCGTCCAGACCATTACTATATGCTCTGTTCTAAACTATTTTTTATTTCTTAATTTTTTATTCGAATGAATCAGGCCTACAGAAATATTTTCAACAATCAATTTTCAAAAGAAAAATACCAATCTTTCATTGAGTCTATTCATGAAGATTTTCCTGGTGTGCTTGATTTTCGCATTGCGGAGACGCCTATTTTTCTAACTGATTCCTATGTTGAAAAATGCATTTTGGCCGGTGAAGAAATTATAGATTTTATCGTTCACCCCGAATTTAAAAAACGCACAGAAAAATCAATTCCTACTGGAATGTATACGCCAAACGAGGATGATTGCCCCCAATTACTTTCCATTGACTTTGCCATCAGCAGAAACGAAAAAGGTGAATTAACACCCTACCTAATTGAATTACAAGGATTTGCTACTTTGTTTAATTATCAATCTTATTTGTCTGAAAAATATATGTCTCATTTTAATCTTTCAGACTCGTTAACGCCCTATTTTAGTGGACTGAATCGCCAAGAATATTTATCGTTATTAAAAAAAATACTTTTAGACAGTTTTCCAGCAGAGGAAGTCATACTTTTGGAATTATTCCCAGATAAACAAAAAACCAGGATAGATTTTGCTTTGGCAAAGGAAGATTTCGGTATAGAAACGATCTGTTTAACGGAAATTATAAAAAAAGACAGAAGCCTGTTTTATCAAAAAAATGGTAAGCTTCAAAAGATTAGCAGAATTTACAATCGAGTCATACTCGATGAGTTAGCAACTTATAAAGACCTTGATCTTTCCTTTCATTTTAACGATGAAGTTGACGTCAGCTGGGTATCTCACCCAAACTGGTTTTTTAGAATAAGCAAATATTTATTGCCTCTCCTGAGCGGAAAATATATACCAAAATCATATTTTCTTTCAGACTTTGACCTCAAAAAAGAAGCAATTGATCAATATGTATTAAAGCCCCTTTATTCTTTTGCTGGTTCTGGCGTTGATTTGCATCCGACTGCAGAAAAACTGGAAAATATGAAAGAAAAAGATCAATATTTGATGCAGAAAAAAATTAGTTACGAACCCATTATTGAATCCCTCGATGGAAAAGTTAAGGCTGAATTGAGATTAATGTATTTGTGGGACAAATCGAAAAGCAGACCTACTTTAGCGACAAACATAACTCGTTTAAGCCGGGGTGAAATGATAGGGGTACGATATAATCACTCGTTTGACTGGGTAGGTGGCAGTATTGGATTTTCGCAAAAAGGTTTGAAATAATCCCATAGAGGATCGGAAGGAAGGGGAGCTTCAATACTAACCTCTTCATTAGAAACCGGATGAATAAAAGATAACTTCCAGGCGTGAAGTTGAATAGACCTATCCTTATTTCCTCTTTTAAACCCATACTTTACATCACCCTTAATGGGGGAACCAATGGCACCTAGTTGAGCTCTAATTTGATGATGTCTTCCTGTGATCAAATCGATTTCAAGTAAAACGTATTTTTCACTTTTTGCTATTACATGGTAACGAAGTTCGGCTGCCACTCCCTTTTCATTTTCCTCTTTTACCGCACTTGTTTTATTGGTTTTACTATTCTTAATAAGCTGATTATGAAGAATGCCTGTAGATTCTGGAGGGGGATTACCGACGATGGCCAAATATTTTTTCCGAATCGTTCTGTCTTTGAATTGCTGATTAATAGCCTGAAGGGCTCTTTTAGTTTTTGCAAACAAAACCACACCACTGGCAGGTCTGTCAATTCTATGGGTAAGAAACAAGGGTGAACGTGTATAAATTTCCGCCAATGTAAGCAAAGAAACATCTTCAGTTTGATCAGGTTGCGTAGCAAGTGCAACAGGTTTATTAAAAGCAATAAACTGGTTATTTTTGTAAATAACCTTATCTCCAATACGCAATTCTGGTCTCTCTGTTATCATTCTACTTCTTCGTAATCTACAAATTCTCCTTCTTTTTTCTTATTGTTATCGCTATTAGCAACCTTTTCATTTGGTTTACCTTGAAAAGATTCAATACGAACGGATTTGGCGAAGAAGAACTTATACGCCACATAGATTAACCCTGCTGTAATCAATAATTTAAACATCCTTAATAATTCAGATTACAAATATAGGGGAAAAAGTGAAAAGATTTTATGATTTATCAATTTGACCTATGGAAATAGCCATGACATAAGGTAAAGAGTCGCTTGTTTTGAACAAATTAATCATAAATTTTATCTAAATTCGCAGTTACTTTGGCGTTTAAAATATTTGTTAACCATAAAAAGAATAAAAAGCATCCGATGTCATTATACAAAAAGGTTTTAAATGCAACAGGTTGGTTAGTTTTACTAATTAGTTCCGTTGTTTACTATTTTTCCGCTGAGAGGACAGGAAGTCTTTGGGATTGCGGAGAGTTCATATTAGGAGCCTATAAACTTCAAATTGTGCACCCTCCCGGGGCACCTGTATTTTTATTGGCAGGACGTTTATTTTCCTGGGTAGCCGAGATCCTTTCTGATAATCCGGAGAACATTGCTTTCGCCGTAAACTTAATGTCCAGTCTTGCGTCAGCATTTGCTGCTATGTTTGTGGCATGGATAACTATGCTATTAGGAAAGTTAATATTAAAAGGAAGAGAGGAAGAACCTGATACCTCTGAGATCATTGCTCTTGCAGGTTCAGGTTTAGTAGCTGGCCTAGCTACCGCTTTTAGCACTTCCATCTGGTTCTCCGCTGTTGAAGGTGAGGTATATGCCCTTTCCACTTTTTTCACTGCAATAACCTTATGGATTACCGTCAAATGGTATTGCCTACCTGACGAGCCAAAAAACGACAAACTCCTCATATTAGCCATCTATATGACTGGATTGTCAATTGGTGTTCACCTTTTAAGTATCCTTACCTTTCCCGCTATATCTTTATTTTACTATTTCAAAAAGACTAAAAAAAGCACTTTTCTAGGTATGGCTATAGCGTCTGTCGTTGGATTAGTATTTGTGGGTGCAGTTCAGGCCTTAATTATTTCAGGTATTCCCGCGATTTGGGGTTGGTTTGAAATTTTAGCAGTTAATTCTTTAGGTCTGCCATTTAATAGTGGATTAGTGATTTTGTTAATATTTCTGGCTACCATTATTTATGGTGGTTTGACCTATGCAAAAAGTAAAAATAATATCATGCTACACAATTTAGTTGTAGCTATTTCATTAATTATCGTTGCCTTGTCAACCTATGGAATGGTCATCACCAGAGCTGTTGCCAACCCTCCTATTAATATGAACGATCCATCAGATGCCATGCGTCTGATTCCTTATTTGAACAGGGAGCAATATGGAGAAAGAGCCTTACTTAGAGGTCCAAATTTTGATGCCAATCCAATAGATGTATTATCAGAACCTCGTTACGGTAGAGTGGGTGACAGATATGAAATTGTTGACCAAAAAGTGACTTACATCTATCCCGAAGGAAGTAAAAAGTTATTCCCACGTATGTATGATGGCAGTATGGGAAGACCTGCAATTTATAAACAATGGATGGGATTGGATCCAAATGCTGCTTTACCTTTTGGCCGGCCAAATAGTGCTGATAATTTTAGTTTCTTTTTAAATTACCAGTTAAACTGGATGTATTTCCGCTACTTTATGTGGAATTTTTCGGGTCGCCAAAATGGAGAACAAGGTTATTATACCTGGGACAAATCTGATGGAAACTGGTTGTCTGGTATTCCTTTTATTGATGAAGCCCGGTTAGGATCTCAAAGTAATCTAACCGATACCATGAAAAATGATCCCGCAAGGAATCGCTATTTTATGTTGCCTTTCTTGTTTGGTGTCCTTGGTATGATTTTTCATTACAGGAAAAGGAAAGATGATTTTATTGGATTATTAGGTTTCTTTATTATAACAGGCATTGGTATTATTGTTTATTCCAACCAGCCTCCAAATGAACCTCGTGAACGTGATTATGTATTAGTCGGATCGTTTTTCACCTTTTGTATCTGGATGGGCTTGGGTGTTCTGGCAACTATGCAATTCCTAATGTCCCGGGTGAAACTCAGCTCTTCCATTGCAGCTGCCGTTGCAGCAAGTATGGTACTGGTTGCACCTATCCTCATGGGAACGCAAAATTTTGATGACCATAGTAGAATGGGTCATTATGGGTCAAGAGATTATGCCAGTAATTTCCTTGAATCCTGTGCACCAAATGCTATTATTTTTACCTACGGTGACAATGATACCTATCCGCTTTGGTATTCTCAGGAAGTGGAAGGCATCAGAAGAGACGTACGTGTAGTTAATTTAAGTTTGATAGCCGTCGATTGGTATATTGAAGGTTTGAGACGTAAAGTAAACGACTCTCCGCCTATAAAATTAACCCTGACTGCCGATGATTATCGCGGAAGTAAACGAAATCAGATTATGTATCCTGAGGGACTTACTTCCAACCCAATGTCCTTGAAAGATGTCTTAAATTTCATGTCTCAGGAAAATGGACTGACAACGCAAGACGGTAGTAAAACGGAAACTTATGTGCCTACCAGAGATGCATTTATTCCTGTAAATAGAAAAGATGCGATTAAATACGGTGCAGTCACAGAAGACGATTCGACTTATGTCGATGTTCTACCATTACAACTATTAGGCAGTGATAATTACATCACGAAAGATGACCTGGCTATGTTAGATGTTATTGGCTCTAATATTTGGGAAAGACCTATTTATTTTGCTGTAACCAACAGACCTGATAAACTTTTTGGACTTCAGGATTACCTTCGGTTAGAGGGTCTCGGTCTACGTTTAGTTCCAACAAAAAATCCAACGGATCCAAATTATGGCATTATTGGTAGTGGAAAAGTGGATGTTAATAAAATATATGAAAATGTAACCAAGAAGTTCCGCTGGGGTAATTTTGACAATGGACCTACTTTCATTGATAAAAGTTATGAACCAAGTATTCAAAGTTTACAATTGGTTATATTGAGAGGTGCTTTAGGATTACTTTATGAAGGCGATAAAAAGAGGGCATTAGAACTGGTTGATCTTTATTTCAAAAAGTTCCCTGATTATAATTTCCGATATAACTATCGTACCCACTTCATGATTGATGTATATTTAAAAGCTGGCGAGTACAAAAAGGCAAAACCTGTTATTGAAAAGTTAGCCGAAAATATGCGTCAGGATCTTCTATTCTATACCAGCCTGGAGCCTGAAGTTCTAAATAGTAGTTACAGAGAAGATTATGACATGGCTTTAAGAACGGTAGATATCTTACTTGAAGATGCTTCTTCCAATAAAGATGAGGCATTCTTAAATAAATTACAGAATACGTTCGCACCTTTTAGAATGAAACCTACAGATAGCAATCAAATGCAACCTTTACAACAATAAACTTATGACTGTTATTTCCCTTGGTTGTGACCATGCGGGGTTTCCATTAAAATCAGTTATCCAATCCCTGCTCATTGAGCGGGGATTGGATATTTTGGATTTTGGAACTCATTCTGAGGCATCCGTTGATTATCCTGATTTTGTGCACCCTGCGGCACAGGCGGTTGAAAATGGAAAAGCTAATCTCGGTATTCTACTGTGTGGTAGCGGTAATGGGGTCGCTATGACTGCCAATAAACACAAAGATATACGTGCAGCTCTTTGTTGGAATGCAGAAATAGCTACTTTGGCACGTTCTCATAACAATGCCAATATGATTGCATTACCCGTGCGCTATATCACAGCAGATCAGGCTGTAGAAATTGTCAATACCTTTTTGGATACCCCTTTTGAGGGAGGACGACACGCACTAAGAGTCGATAAAATACCCTGCTAGTATTTTCAACAACACCCATTTAACGATCATATAATTATAGACATCGCTTTATAAGGTTAGATTTCAAGTTAAAAATGGGTTCAATCCCTTTTTAAACTGAAATCCTATATTAAAAAGATTCCTATAGATTTTTCCCATTTATTTAGATGCCAGCGTTTGGCAAATTAAACAGGTCAAAGGAAGAATTATTCCTTTGACCTGTTTTAAGTTTAATTTCCTAGGAAATAATCGTAAAGGGCGTAATATCTGGAATTTCCTGAATTAAATCTTGGCCATATAACCCGGCAGGTGTATGAAAACCACTTTTAAAAGACCCTTCCAACACTTTTTTCGCAATAAGTAAACCTGTATGAGAAGTAACTGTATAGCCATTTGGTGTTGTATAGTAAGCCTGAAGTTTTTTACCCTCTGTGTCAGTAACTTCTCCCCAAATATAAGTCCTTGAATTCTTACGAACCTCATCCGTAGGACCAGCAGGACCCTGTCTCACCTTTTTGCGGGCAAATTCCTTTACAAAATCAAGTTTTAATAGCCAGCCAAAAGCATTCATCCACCCAAGTTTACCATATCTTTTTTTCGAAACGGTCGTGTAGGTTTCTATATTTGGAATACCTGTAGTGTAAAAAGCGGTGGACACATCCCCCCAGGGAATAGTCATAAAAAATAGATTTTTCCCATTATGGGTAAGTTCCATTGATTTAAAACCGAGGGGTACGGATTCAATTTTGCCATTTTTTCTTACTTTACTTCCTTCCCCCATTCCTTCAACCATGGTCATGGTTGTCCCTTTAGACATACTTCCACCTAGTCCGGCAAATGCCAGTTTCAAAGAAGAAGCTTCAGGTAACTGATTTTTTAAAAATGCGGCAAGACAATCTGTGGGTACCACATCAAATCCTACGCCTGGCATCACCATAATCCCCTTTTCTATCGCTTTCTGATTGAGGCTGGCACCAAGTTCAAAAACATTAATTTCCCCTGTAATATCCAGATAATGTGTACCAGTTTTTAGACAAGCCTCCATCATCTGCGTGGCAGTAAATCGGAAAGGGCCTGCACAATGGAGAACAACTGTAATACCTTGGAGGGCTTTTTCAGTTTCAGAGCTATTCTGGAGGTCAAAAATACGGTATTCCAGTCCTTTCTCTTCAGCCAATTCCTTAATGGTTTCTGAACGCCCGCCAAGTATAGGTTTTAACCCAAATTGAGCGGCATCGTCAATCATTATTTTGGCTGTATAGCCATTTGCACCGTATAATAATAATCCCATGAATCTATGATTTTATAATTTTTTTAACACATTTTCAATCACCTTAAAGTAGGTATCCGGAAAAATCCGAACTAGCCAGTCAATCAATTTTGCATCTTTACCAATCAGGATTCTCGATTTATTTTTTTCAATTCCCGCGATAATAATTTCAGCAGCCTGTTTTGCTGGCATTATAAGCGATTTTTTCTCAATTTTGTTTAATAATTGCCAGGTCTGTTCTTTATCTAAATGATCTGAAAGTTTTGATTTCCGGATGATATTTGTTCGAATTCCGCCTGGATGAACGGAACTAACCCCAATATTGGTTTTCATCAGTTCTACTTTCAAACAATCTGTAAATCCCTTTACGGCAAATTTAGAAGTACAGTAAGCCGATGAACGTAACATGGCCGCATAACCTAACATGCTGGAAATATTCACAATATGACCTGCATTTAATTTTTGGAGATGAGGCAAAAACTTATGGGTCATTTTAATAACCCCCCAAAGATTAATATTGATTAACCATTCAAAATCATCGAGAGGTGTTTCAGCAAAATTTCCAGAAGCTAGATTTACACCTGCATTATTTATGAGAATCAGAGGTGAATCAGGAAATTCAAGGATTACTTTTTGATAAAATTCTGCTATGGATGAAGGCACGCTAACATCTAAAAAATGATGAATTACCTGGCCACCAGCCAATTTAACTGTTTCCTCCATTTCTTCTGGAACGATATCGCCAATGACTACTTTAGCTCCTCTTTGAACACATTCAATAGCTAATGCTCTTCCTATGCCAGAACCGCCACCGGTAATAACACAAACTTTATTTTTTATTGCTGTCATTTTATAAATTTTCATCAACAAAGTAAACCAGGCATTCATTTGCCATTTCCTTAAAAGTATATTAAGAAGAGACTAAAGGTAATTCCTATATTTTAAGCTCTTCCATTTTAGCTTTCATAAAAGCCAGTTTATTTTTCATTTTTTGGGCAAGATTTACTTTTTGGCCAATATCTTTTCTTAAATCAAATAATTGATCTTCGGGTGCATTTCCATTTTCAATTTGTACTGTTTCAACCATAGGTTTACCCATGGAAGAAGGGATATATACATAATTGCCATACCTATAAGCTAATCTTCCCGATGCTTCGATAACGAGTTCTTTGCGACCCTTTTTACTTTTTCCTAAAAAAGCCTTCAAGTGATTCTCCCCATCTCCGGGAAGTATAGAAACTCCGGCTAAATGTGCCAAAGAAGCAGTAAAGTCAAGCTGACAAACCATTGCATTGGAAACAGCATGTTTTATAACTCCTTTCCAATAGGCAATAAATGGTACTCGGGTTCCAGCCTCGTACAAGCTATATTTTCCGCCTCTTAAATCGGCAAATGGGGTATGATTACCTATTTTCTCGACGGCCTCATCAAAGTATCCATCATTTAAAACAGGGCCATTATCGCTTGTAAAAAGGATTAGCGTATTTTCCAGGTCGCCCCATTCCTTCAATTTTTCAATTAATTGACCAACACACCAGTCGGCCTCCAGAATGGCATCTCCTCTTGGCCCCATTCCCGATTTTCCAACAAACCGCTGATGGGGAACCCGTGGAACATGCGGTTGATGGAGCGCAAAATATAAGAAAAATGGATTTTCAGCATGCGTCGATTTTGCATTCTGAATAAAAGCCAGTGCTTTTTCCAAAAAAACATCAGACATATCCTCATCCACCCAAAGGGCACTTTTCCCTCCTTTCATGTATCCAATTCTTGGAATGCCATTATGAACACTTTGATTATGGCCATGATGCCATTTCATCTTCGTCATCAGCTGAGGATGAGAAATAGCCGTTGGCTCATTTTCAAAATTTTGCTGATAACTAACAACTAAGGGATCCTTATCTTCTAAACCAACTACTTTACCGTTTTCAATATATACCGTTGGCACTCTATCGGTCGTTGCGGCCATGATAAAAGAATAATCGAAACCCACATCAGATGGAGATAAAGTTATATTTTTATTCCAGTCAATGCTTCCATTTCCAAGTCCTAAATGCCATTTCCCAACGACTGCCGTTTTATAATTTGCTTTTTTTAATACTTTTGGAAGCGTTGTAATGGAAGTATCAATAATCAAGGGAGCATCGCCGGGTAATATTTTAGCTTGGCTATTTTTCCAGGGATAAATTCCTGTTAACAAGGCATATCTGCTGGGCGTACATGTGGCAGAAGTTGAATATCCTCTGTTAAAACGAATCCCATTATTGGCTAAAAAATCAATATTTGGCGTATTCAATGTACCTTTTTTATAGGCACTTACATCCCCATAGCCAATATCATCTAAATTGATAATGATGATATTGGGCTTTTTTACCTGACCATTTATCGAACCCAAGAGCGTCAAGGTACTGATAAAAGCGAGAAAAATCTTATTCATGGGACAAGTAATATTTTCCTAAAAAAGTATTTATTCCTTTTTATAGGTCTCGAAAAGCTGCGCAATATTTGAAGTTTCATGATTTCCTGAATGGACTAAAATCCGATAACGAAGAGTTAATTTGTCCCCTTTACTATAAACGGAACCCACTTTTTCATCTTTAGGCCAATACATGGGAGTAGGCGAGAAAAACCCATAATCACGAGTAAACCAGGGAGCTGGATAACCTGGATTGGAAGGATGTTGAAAAATAGCCATCCCTTCTATTTTATCCCCTCTTTTTCCAGAACAATCAATCCAAGGCGAAGGAAGGCCAAAGGTACCCTTTTCAGATTGTGCCCCTTCAGCATTTACCATGATGCCACCATTTATTACGGCCAGATCAGGATCCATTCTTCCACTAAAAAGAGAATGATTTGTTTTTTCTATTACCACATTTTCCAACATTTCCATGGTAATGTCAAAATCAATCAAATACAGTTCACTGGATGGGGCAGAAATTGTAATTTTTCTAAAATCTTTAATAGGCGCATTTGCTCCGGGCCTTCTCCAGATACATTCATTTTCAATGACCACCTTATTATCTCCCGAGGGAATAAGATCGGCACGCAAGGAGATAATTTGCCCTCTTTCCAACCCTTCTTGCCAAAAATTACCACCATTGACCTTATCGCAACCAAAGAAAAGGGAACTGTGATGAGGGTAATTGGCATTTCTCATAGAGGTTACGCCGGAGGTGGAAGGACCATTTACAGGAAAGAAAAACGGATATTTTTCTTCCTCTGAAAACAAATAGGAAGTAAATAAATTTTTATTTATGAGGATATCAATTTTTTCGTTGTGCTTAACGGCAGAAATTTTCAATTGACCATATACTGGCAGAAAAAAAGTCAACAGGCAGAGAAATGAAAAAGAACTTTTATAATTCACAATAAGTTAGATTAGGTTTTTAATTGGTGTCAAAAGCAACATTATCTGCGGTATTTTGCGCTTTAAGCGCAAGTTCAGTTGCTAAAAAACAGTGATGCTGAGACATTGCTGTCTCTGTTCTATTCAAAACGTCATCAACTAATAGCCTACCATAAGGAAGATCTTGTTCTTTACAATCAAAATAGCGTGTTTCCTTATTATCTGTTAGAAAAAGGTGATTTCCACCTGGTCGACCACCTGGATCAATATTTTTTCTAATTTCAATAAACCCATCAGTTCCAAGTATGGTAAGCCGTCCGTCACCCCACGATTTTAATCCATCAGGAGTAAACCAATCGACCCTAATATAACCCGTACCCTTATTTCCTCTTACCATTACGTCACCAAAATCTTCAAATTGAGGATATTGAGGAAAATGCGTATTGCCTACTTGTGAGGCTATAATTTCGGCTTTGGTTGAGCCTGTAAAAAAGAGAAACTGGTCAAATTGGTGTGAGGCAATATCACAAATGATGCCCCCAAAATACTGTTTGTCAAAAAACCAGGGAGGTCTGGATTTCACACTCATCCTATGCGGACCAAGACCGATTGTTTGAATAACCTTTCCGATGGCGCCAGTCTGAATAAGCTCTCCGGCTTTTACGGTAGCCCTATTTTCAAATCGTTCGCTATACATGATAGAATAAATTCTACCTGTCTCCTTTTGTACTTTTTTAACCTGAGCCAATTGATTTAGAGTAGTAATTCCAGGTTTATCGGCCATATAATCTTTTCCACTTTTCATCACACGGATTCCTAAGGGAGCTCTTTCAACGGGAGTAATAGAACTTAAAACTAATTGAATGGAGGGATCATCTAAAATAGCCGCTTCACTTGTTGCTACTTTAGCCTGGGGATACCTTTTGGAAAATTCTGCCAATAAATCTGCTTCTTTAGCGAAACAGGCAACCAATTCACCTCCACCCCGGATCACTGCATCGGTTTGACTGTAAATATGACCATGGTTCACGCCAATGACCGCAAATTTAATTCTGGGAGCAAGATAAGGATTAACTGATAAAGGTTGAACCACTTCCGCTTTGACGGAACCAAAAGAGAAAGAAGGAAGCGCTGGGAGTACTAAGAGACCAGCCGCAGAGGCGACGGATTCCTTTAAGAAATCACGTCGCCTATTTGGTTGTTTTTCCATAAAAAATATTAAGAAATTTTTACGTTAGTCGTGCCGTAAGGTTTGCGCTGTGAACGACTGAGCATTGCATTAGCCTCATCATCTTTTACAAATCTTTCTGATTTTGGATCCCACTGTAATTTTCTTGGTAACTTCATCGCAATATGGCTTACCAGACAAACAGAGCAAGTCCTATGACCAATTTCCACAGGAGAAATCGGTTCTTTTCTACTCTGAATACAATCTAACCAATTTCCATGTTGCTCATCGCTTTTATAGAGGTGTATTTCATTTTCTCCTATGACAGAGGTTAATATTTTTGGGTCACTGGCATCAAGAGCTTTACTACTATTTGCAGCCGTTACCGGATCGCTGGCAGAGGCAACATAATTTCCTCTGGAAACAAAGATCCAGCCTTCTGTACCTTCATATCTGATACCGTTGGGAAAACCACCACTGGTAAACATAGTAATACCATTAGCGTATTCTGCTTTCACCATAAAATCGCCATGAACATTCCAGAGACCAGCTTTAGGAAACTCTGCTACAGATTGAACCGTAACAGGTCCCGTATATTCGGTATCCATACCCCAGGCGGCGGAATCAAAATGATGCTGACCCCAACCGGTAATCATTCCAGCACCATACTGTTCCAATCGAAGCCAACCCGGACGACCATAGCCCTTTTGGGGATGGACTCCAATTTCTGTGTAAGGCACTTCTGGGGTAGAACCCAGCCACATATCATAATTAAAGCCAGCAGGTACGGGCATTTCCGGAGCGGGTGGACCGGAAGGGTCACCAGGAAGGCCTATTTTAACAGTGTGAAGCTTTCCAATGCGACCATTTCTTACCAGCTCAGCAGCAATTCTAAATTGTGGCGAAGATCTTTGTTGGGTTCCAACTTGAAGAATGATCCCTTTCTTTTTAACTATATCACTTAATAAACGACCTTCCGCGATGGTCAAAGAAGTAGGTTTTTGAAGATAAACATCTTTTCCAGCTAAAGCAGCTTCGAGAGCAGGTTGAGAATGCCAATGGTCAGGCGTACTGATGATGACTGCATCAATATCCTTATTATTCAACATATCATGATAATCATCATACATTTTAACATCGACATAATTGGCATTCCCCGTTTTTTTGGTGTAGTAGGCTTCCACTAGTTTTTTACCATCCATCATCCGGTTTTTATCCAGATCGCAAACGGCAACCAATCTGGCTACATCGTGCTGCATGGTACCAGGTAAGTCATGTTCACGCCCGATACGTCCGCAACCTATCTGACCCACATTAATTTTATTACTTGGGGCATTTTTACCAAATACACTGGATGGTACAATGGTAGGAACGGCAATAGCACCTACCACACCAACTAATGATTTACCTATAAAATCTCTTCTTTTCATTTAAAATTGGTTTTGCAATTTCCGAATGCTTACAAGTTAAGAAAATTTTATTCCGGAATTTTATCTAACGCAGGTTTATTTTTTTCACTTCCTGCATAACCAATATTTTGATTCAGCTGATTAAGGCTATTTGCTAAAATAGCATTCCTTGGAATCGGCCAAAGGACGTGGTAAGGACTTATGGTGTAGGCATCACCCCGAACATTTTTAATATTATTCTTATAAAAAACATTCTTATCCATAATTCGGTCATAAAAGAAATTAGCAGCAGAGAAATTAGCGGTAGTATAGGTCTTTCCATTATAAGACTTTCCAGATTTGGCCATTTGATAAGCAATTCTGGTTAATTCCGTCTTTCTGTGTTCCTCGAAATACAACTCTCTTGCTCTTTCATCTAAGATAACACCTATATCTGCACCACCAGCGTATGGAGAACATCCTGCTCTGGTTCTCACGGCATTTACATCGGCTGTTGCGGCTGCAATATTACCTTTAAAGAAATGAGCTTCTGCTCTTAAAAGATAGGTTTCGGCCAAACGGAAAATGTACCAATCAGAATTTCCTCCTTGAAATGGGATGCGAATAGCGTCCTCAACATAAAGTTTATAATGAGGCCAGCTGAACCAATTTCTTATGGTATCGCCACCTGAAATTAATAATTTACCTGATGCATCTTTCAGTTGAAGCGGTTTACCATAAAAAGGAGAGGTCGTTTTAATAGATGGATTATTATAGACCAGATTTTCCATATTCATCCAATTACCAGATTTAACATCATGGCGTAAATCTTTTTCATCATCCCAGATGGTTAACGTACTATAAGTGGTACCTCTGCAACGACCGATACCACGTCCGTATCTTGTTCCCAAATCTATTTCAACTACATTGGGATTCATGCCTTGTTTACCATCTGGTGTCAAAATATTTGGGCTTGTATAAAAAGGGGTTGCCTGACGCATAGAAGTAGTGCCTGTAGTAGTTGCACTGGTCAATCCAAAACGATCAACTGCCGAAAATAACACCTCTGTATTGGCAGGCAAAAATTTATTTAAAGGTCTGTGTAAATCCCAGATTACATTTTTAGTTGCATCTCCCGCATTCGCGCCAAAGCGTGCGGTCATTAATTTGAAAGTCCCTGAATTGATAACCTGGTCAGCAGAAGCAATAGCATCGTCATATAAACCCAGTGACAGATTCACCTTTGTTAATAAATGACCAATGGCTCCTTTATTAACATCTCCTTTATTGCCAACAAAGGGAACAACTTTAAATGCAAAGTCAAGATCTGCTTTAATTTTTTGAAGAATTACTTCTCTTTTTACCGTTTGAAAGTCGAGTTTTGGCTCTGAAAGTTCCTTAAAGGAAGTAGGAATATCTCCAAATTGATGAACCAGTCGATAGTAATGATAAGCCCTATAGAAATAAGCTTTACCCAAGATAAGATCTTTTGCTGCATCTTTTACCCCAGTTGCTGCAGGCAATCTATCTATAATGGTATTGGCTAAACGAATACCTAACCAGCCTTTTTCCCAATACCATCCAATTCTGTTAAAATCAGGACTATTAAGATTTGCATCAGGCGTAATGAGGACATTTAAATTCACTGCAGGGCCAAACTTATCTGTGGTTCCCTCAACGGCTACTTCAGAAAAAATACTTTCTGTAATAATAGGTGAACCGTCTCCATAGTATTCCTCCCTAATATTACTTGCACAGGACGCTAAAGCTGAGTTGAAACCAGCTTCTGTGGTGAATGTATTTTCAGGAGTAAAGAAGGAAAGAGGCTGAGGATCCAACCAACTCTCCTTGCAACTGGTATTGGCAAGCAGGACGAGTGTCCCAATGACCAATAGTTTATGAATTACTATATTTTTTTTCATAAAAATTCTTCGTTTAAAATTTAGAAATGTCTTCATTTTTAAAAAGTTACATTCAAGCCCAATGTGGTGGTAGATGGGGTAAGTCCTTTATTTTCAGGATCAAAATACTCCCAATTAGTAAATACCGCCGCATTTTGCTGATTAACATAAACTTTCACTGCTGAAAACTTAAGTTTACGCAACATTGATTCTGGTAAACTGTATGCCAGACTTAGGTTGTTTAAACGGACAAAAGAAGATTTACGCCATACCGTATAAGACACTGAACCTCCTGCAGCGGACATCATTTTTGCATAATCATTGATTGGATTTGTTGGTGTCCAATAAGGTCTTTTGTAAAATTGAGAACGATCATAAAATAAATCGACGTTCTTAGCCTCATTATATGCTGTATTTTGCCCTAACCTGGCATAAAGAGCAAAGGAAAAATCTATATTTTTATATATTTTAAACTCATTTCTTAGGTTAAAAGAAAGTTTAGGATTCTGATGACCTAAAAATTGTTTATCCTCAAGGGTATATTTCCCATCCCCATTAAAATCGTCCAATTTAAAATCACCAGGTGTAAATCCATAAGATTTTGCTAAATCTTTTTCCTCTATTTGCCAGACGCCTAGTACTTTATAGTCCCAGATTTGGTTAATAGGCTTTCCAATAAACCAGCCATTTGCCTGATCATCCTGGTCTACCAAGGTAGTATTTCCGGCGGCATCAGTTACAGGAACAGGTCCATATAATTTCAAAATTTTATTTTCGTTCGTCCAGGCCGATAGACTTGTACGCCAGGAAAATTTATCAGTTTTTACATTTTCCGTATTCAAAGTTAGTTCTACTCCGTTATTGGCTACCTGTCCTAAGTTGGCAATGACGCTGGCAAATCCAGTAATATTTGGTAATGACCTATTCATTAACAAATCGGTCGTTTTTCTCTCATAGTAATCTATGGAACCTGTTATCATGCTTCCTTTGATACCAAAATCAAAGCCTATATTGATTGAGCTGTTTCTTTCCCAGCGCAAGTTTGGATTACTCATATTTGCCGTACGAACGGCGCCTACATTGAACGTTGTACCTGTGGAGGTTGTATAAGAATAAACACTTGAAGTCAATGCAGATAAAGCAGCATAACGGCCAATTTCCCTGTTTCCATTTTCTCCGTAGGATAATCTTAATTTTCCATAATCAAGTAAGTCCCGAAATCCTTTCATAAAATTCTCTTCGGTAACAACCCATCCTAAGGCTATAGAAGGAAAAGAAGCCCTGGGATTTCCTTGTCCGAAAGCGGAGAAACCATCTCTTCGTAAGGTAGCAGTTAAATAATATTTGGAAGCATAATTATAATTTAATCTTCCCATCAAAGCATCTCCTGTTTGATATTGATCATTACTTGTTATACTTGGAAATAAGGTTGCAGCTCCTAAATTATGATAACCGAGGTTATCACCTGGTGAAAAATTTTCAGCATTTACAATGGTATTCCAGGTTTGATATTTCTCTGCATTTGCCAAAAAAGTTACATCAAAATTGTGTTTTCCAATGACCTTATTCCATTTTAACAAATTATCTAATTGCCATTGAAATGTTTTTTCATCTTCGCGATAACTAATGCCATTCCTACTGGTTAAACCAGGTCTGATAGAAGAAGTATGATTGAAGTAGTTATAAAATTCAAAGCGGGGTGTATAATTAACCTGGTATGAAAATCCCATACCTAAATCTCCCTTTACAAATATGGAACTAAACATATTGGTAAATTTTCTCAATCTATCCGTAAATGCCTGATCTATGTAAGGATTCGCATTATTACCAACATCATCATTTGTACTTTGGCGATAGGTAACCCCGTCATCTGCGAACACCTGCCCAAATGGAGTGGTTCTAATCATATTTCCTAAATCAATAGGAACCGTACTTTCGTCGCGATCAGCAAATTGTAGATTCATACCAAAGGTCAAATAACTAGCCACCTTGGTTTCAAGATTCATCCTTGCTCTGAAGGTACTGAAATAATCTCCTTTGGTTAAGCCCTGATTATTTAAATATCCAATAGACATGTAATATTTTGTGTTATCCGTACTACCTGAAATGCTGGCAGTATGATCTTGTTGTAAGGAATTAAAATTATAAAGCTCCTTTTCCCAATCAGTTGATTTACCAGCTTTGTAATTGGCAATTTCCACAGGAAATAATCGTAGTCTGTTTAACCATATATCCGTTGGATCTCCCGAACCACCACCTAAGGCAATCCATTGAGGAAGGCTAATAGTTGAGGGCAATTTTGCTGGATTTGTAAATTGGAATTCTCTGGCAGGATCATGACCAACCATACTCCATAAAACATCTGATCTCCAATCTATAAATTCATCAGGCGTTAAAAGGGGCAAGCTTTTTCCAATATTATTTTTACCAAAATTTACGTTGAAGTTAATCTGTGGCTTTCCCGCTTTACCTTTTTTAGTAGTCAAAATTATTACCCCATTGGCAGATCTGGCACCAAATACTGCGGCAGAACTTGCATCTTTTAAAATATCTACAGAAGCGATATCATTTGGATTAATATCGCTTAACTGACCAGGGTAAATGACACCATCTACTACAATTAATGGTGAATTAGATGCATTTAAAGAAGCACGACCTCTCACTAAAAAATCACCCCCTCCTTTTGCTGAGGTGTTTAAACTTACATCAAGACCAGCTGCATTTCCCCTTAACATGTCCTGAACAGTCCGGGGATTTTCATTTTCTAACTGAGTTGTTTTAATAGATGCAACGGCACCTGTCAAATCACTTTTTTTAACTTCCCCATAACCAATAACGACTACTTCGCTCAGTAATTCCGAGTCCTCTTCCAGAATTACTTTTATAAAATTTCTGCCACCAATAGGAATCTGTTGGATTTTGTATCCAATGTAGGACACCACCAAGGCACCCATTAAATCAGGTACTGACATACTAAATTTGCCGTTCTCGTCGGTGGCAACTCCAATATCTGTTCCTTTTAGTTGGACAGTTGCACCAATAACAGGCTCTCCCTTTTCATCGGAAACTTCTCCGTTAAGGGTTACCGCTGACATTTCATTTATAAAATTACCAGCTGACAATGGAAGGGTAGAAAATGACATCAACCATAATCCTAATAAAAGGCATGATTTCTTAACATTTTCATTTATCCATTTAATTTTTTTAATGTGAATTTTTACCATAGTTAATTTTTTAAAGGCATAGCATAATGAAATAAAGATAATGCTTTAGGATTATAAAAGTACTACTATAGCCATAAATTTTAGTGCCATTCTAATTTTTAGATTAAATATTTAAATTTTTTATAAAAAATAAGCCAATGATCTGTAACAAATCATTGACTTATTTTAAAACCTATAAACTGACGTTCTCTAAACGCGTGTTAACTTAACAGGTGAGGTATGATTTGCGTTCCATTGACATACATAAAGATTCTGATCATTATCAACACAAACGTCATGCCCATGATTGAACACCCTGTTTGTCAATGCCTTTGCTGCTTTCAAAGAACCATTTTGATAAATAGGCTCCGTTCCTCCAGGATTGGAAATAACTTTATTTTCTGCATTTAAAATGGTCACAAATCCTGAATTATTCAGTCTGTTTCCTTCATCATCTTTAGACCAGCATACGCCGGCATAAATATTTTCCCCATTCATAACAGGTCTACAAACATATAAACCAGGTAAATCGATGCGCTTAATAAATTTACCGTCTAAGGTGAATACTTTAAAACAGTTTTCTTCCCTCGAGGTGCAGATTAAGGTTGGGTTAGCAGGGTTTCTGTTGTCCACCGCAACGCCATGGGCATTAATCAAATTGTGCTCGGGATTTGCGTTGTTTCTTCCCCCAAAATGTCTTATGTACTGACCCTTTTGGTTATATTGTATAATATAATCAGAGCCATATCCATCGGCTACATATAAGTCGCCATTGGGTGCAACAGCCGTTTCTGTGGGTTGAAATTTCTCATTATCTTTATAAATTCCAATGGTTCGTGGATGACCAATCGTATAAATAATTCTACCCGTCAAATCTGTTTTAATGACTTGTCCTGCCTGGCTTTGACCTTTTCCGTATTTATCCTGATAATAACCACAATCCACGATAAATAGAAAGTCTTCGCTTCCTTCTTTGCTGAGGGTTAAGCCATGTCCGCCCGGAAAAGAATTGCCCCAGAAGTCGAGTAAATTACCTGATTTGTCAAATATGAGAATATTATTTTGCGTATGGTCACCAATCATAATAAGTCTCCCCTTACTGTCATGAACCATTTCGTGACAATTAATCAGCGGATTGCTATTCAAACTCATTTTTGCCCAGCCTTTGTCCACCTTGTAGGTAAATCCACCATGTCCGATAACCACATCAGCAGCATCCTGAGGCTTATTTTTTATCATTGAAAATCCTGCTAAAGGAGATACCGACAAGGCAGCAGTTGCCAATGCAGTATGTTGAATAAATTTTCTTCTCGATTGCATAAATCCTTTTGTTTTTTTAAATATAAGTGATTTCCTTGTTAAAATCAGTAGTTTACACTTTATTTATTTAGCCTTATAATAAAATATCCTTTACTACAGAACCATGGACATCCGTTAACCGATATCTCCTGCCTTGAAATTTAAAAACCAGTTCTTCATGATTAATACCCATTAAATGGAGCAGAGTAGCTTGAAAATCATGCACATGGACGGGGTTTTTAACAATATTATAGCTAAAATCATCGGTCTCTCCATAACTTATACCAGGCTTAACGCCAGCTCCTGCCATCCACATGCTAAAGCAACGGGGATGATGATCTCGCCCATAATTATCGGCAGTCAGAATGCCTTGTGAGTAAACCGTTCTACCAAATTCTCCTCCCCAAATGACCAGCGTATCTTCCAGTAAGCCCCTCCTCTTAAGATCTTTGATAAATGCAGCTGTTGGCTGATCAATCACCTTACATTGTGATTTCATATTTTCCGGAAGCGAACCGTGATGATCCCATCCCTGATGATATAATTGAACAAATTTGACATCTCTTTCCAATAATTTTCTGGCTAAAATACAATTGGCCGCATAAGTTCCGGGATCTCTCGATGCTTCTCCATAGAGTTCAAAAACTTCCTCAGGTTCATCAGAAATATCCATCACCTCAGGAACAGAAGTCTGCATGCGAAAGGCCATTTCGTATTGCGCCATTCGGGCATTAATTTCAGGGTCACCAATCGTTTCATTTTGCAGTTCGTTCAATTTTTTCAGATAATCCAGCATTTCTCTTCTGTCAGCACCTTCATAACCGTCAGGATTATTTAAAAATAAAACCGGATCTTTTCCAGATCGAAACTGTACGCCTTGATGTTCACTTGGCAAAAAGCCATTTCCCCATAAACGGGCATAAAGCGGCTGATCTCTGGGTGCATCTTTGGAGACTAAAACAATAAATGAGGGTAAATTTTTATTCGCAGTGCCCAATCCATAACTTATCCAGGAGCCCATGGATGGTCTTCCTGGCAATTGATTTCCTGTTTGAAAAAATGTTAACGCCGGGTCATGATTTATAGCCTCGGAATGCACTGATTTTAGGATACATAATTCGTCTGCAACGTCTGCCGTATAAGGTAAAAGCTCACTAATCCATGTGCCAGATTTACCATGTCTGTTAAATTTAAACGAGGAGGGAGCTACAGGTAAATGACTTTGATTAGCACTCATTCCCGTGAGTCTTTGCCCATTTCTTATAGATTCCGGTAAATTTTGACCGAAATATTTAGGTAATTCAGGTTTATAATCAAAAGTTTCAAACTGAGAGGGTCCGCCACTCATACACAAATAGACCACTCTTTTCGCTTTGGGTATAAAATGCGGCAGGGTATTTAGTAGTTTTTGCTGAAAATCAACCCCATTCAAATTTGCCCTATTTTCATCCTTACCACAACCAGCCAATAAATTGCTTGTCGCCAGAGCACCTAAACCAAAAGCGGATTTAAACAAGAAATCGCGACGATTGATCTGCTTATCTAATTCTCCGAAAACTTGATGATTTATAAAAAAAGGTTTACGATGATGTGATGACATACCTTATCTTTTTGTCAGCGTTGCGTCTGTATTTAAAATAGTATTTACAACTACCGCATGTGCAGCGAGTCTGGCAGCGTCCATATTTGGTTTTAAAACATATTGTCCTGCGGAAAGCCATCCTCTTGCTTTTTCAGGCTTATCCCTAAAAGCTTTCTCCTGTCTGTTTTTTAATTTTAGTAGTAAATCTAGCTCCATTTTTGTTGGATTTCGAGCCGTCAATCGTCGAAAGCTGTCAGAAATTGCTTTATTTTCATTTTGTTGTACCTGCATCTTTTCTGCCATCACTTTTGACACCTCCACAAAAGTAGGATCATTTAAGGTGACCAAAACTTGTAATGGCGTATTTGTTTTTTGCCGTCGAACCATACAAAAACTCCTTGAACCAGCATCAAAAGTTGAAAGTGTAGGATTAGGAACAGAACGCTTAATCAGTATGTATAAACTTCGACGATAAACCAAATCACCCGTATCTGTTTTATAACCGGCGCTGTTTATTTCCCATAACTTATCTGGCTGGTAAGGCATTATACTTTTCCCTCCAATTTTTTTATTCAATAAATCACTGGCAAACAAAGCATTATCTCTTAACATTTCAGCTGTCAATCGTTCGGAAGGACCTCTGGCATATAACCTGTTTTCTGGATCCAGAGAACGCAAAGTAGCAGAAGTAAAAGTGGATTGTTGGTAGGTTCCCGACATGACCATCCATTTGACCAACGCTTTTACATCCCAACCTGATTGTTGAAAGTTGATGGCCAACCAATCCAATAATTCAGGATGAGAGGGAAGTTCGCCTTGATTACCAAAATCTTCCGCCGTTTTAACAATCCCATTTCCAAAAAAATACTGCCAGAACCTGTTAACGGCGACACGGGAGGTAAGGGGTTGACCAGGTAGGAACAACCATTTTGCCAAACCTAACCTATTTTTAGGCAAATAATCTGGAAAGGGTAAAACAGAAGCTGGCGTATTGGGAAAAACTTCCTTTCCTTTATTTTCGTAATGACCGCGATGCAGTAAATAGGTCTTTTTAGGTATTTTCGAATCCTGCATAACCATCAATTCTTCAACTTGCTCTAAGGAATCAGCCAATGATCTTCTAAACAAGGATAATGAATCGGCAAGGATTCTTAATTTTTTGTCCACTACATTTTCATAATACGCCGCTAAGACAGCCCTTTCAAATCTACCCAATGAGGTAGCATTTTTTGTAGAAATGTCTTTCCATTTACTTTTTCCTGCAAGAACCGCTACCTCAAAAGGTATTAGGTTACGATGATAAACGGTAACATTATCAACCATTCCGCCCTTAAATCCAAGTCCCCTCCACCAGGCACCAATCTGAATACCAGGTTCAACCTGTCTCCTGAACAAAATTTCCTTCGTTAACTGATCCATGGTAGTGATCATATTTAATTTCCGGCCATCTAAAAACAAATCGAATCCAGCTGCTTTGGACGAACCGTCGTAAACGAGGGTAAGGTGCAGCCATTTTTCTTTTGGAATTTTTTCTTTTGAAATTTTTGTGATGGCATTGGACGGGGCTGTATGCGCCATCTGTATTTCAAATTGACCATCTTTGAAATACAGGTGAAACCCTCTAAAATTATACAACCTTTCTGCCTCACTCTTATGAAATATGACGCCTTCTTTAAAATCTGCAGGTAACCAGATGTTCATACCAATGGAAAATGGATCTGATTTTCTAAAGACCCCAATTTGACCAAGGTCAAGGTATTCATCGCCCTCTAAAAGAATGGCATGCCCTGGATTACCCGGTGAAAATATGGGTTTCCCACCTTCCATTCCAGATTCCCTTTTCATCACTCCTATTTCCTTTCTGTCTATCTGATTTTGCAAATCATTTTTATCGAAAGAAAAACTTGCTTTCAACCCATATTGAGGTACTACCTCCTTTTCCAGTTTTTTATAAGCCCCCGTAGACAACCATTTATTAAAAGTATCCCCTTTATTTTTCTTCGTTTTTTCAATTTTCTGCTCCTCTTTGTAAATATTATTTTTGATGAAAGAAATTATTTTCTCCTGCTCATTAGTAGGTAAAAGTAAAGTAGGTGTTGGGGTTGCGCTGTTCCAAGAAATCTGTCCTGCCTCCTTTACATTGTTAAAAAAGGAAAATAACTGATAATAATTCTCTTGAGAAATAGGGTCATATTTGTGGTCATGACAACGGGCACAACCTGCAGAAAGGCCTAAAAATGCTTCTCCAAAAGTATTTGTTCTATCGGCCACATATTCCATTTGAAATTCCTCTTCAATGATACCTCCTTCCATATTTTGAGGATGATTTCTATTAAAAGCGGTTGCAATAATCATTTCCTTGCTTGCATTGGGAAATAAATCTCCAGCTAATTGCCATTGGCTGAATTGATTAAAGGGCATATTCCTGTTGAAAGCGGAAATAACCCAATCTCTGTAAGGAGACATCTCTCTCAGTCGATCGACGGTATAGCCATGGGAATCAGCAAATCTGGCGATATCCAACCAATGAACCGCCATTTTTTCGCCATAATGAGGAGAAGCAAGTAATTTATCAACTTGTTTTTCGTAGGCATCTGGAGAATTATCACGAATAAAATCGTCTAAATCCTCTAATGAAGGGGGCAACCCTGTTAAATCAAAGGATAATCTTCGCAATAACAATTCTTTTGCCGCTGCTGCTGAGGGCACCAGATTTTCGTCTTGAAGTCTTTTATGTATAAATAAATCGATTTCGTTCTTTGCCAGTTCCTTCCATTTTGATTTGGGTAAATCAGGTAAAACGGGAGGTACTAAAGCCCAGTGAGGTTTATATTCTGCTCCATTTTCTATCCATTTGATCAATATGGCCTTTTCCCTGTTTGTTAAAGAAAGGTGAGAGGAAGGCTCTGGCATTTGAAAATCGGGGTCACTGGAAATAATTCGGTGAAAAAATTCACTTTTCCTAAGGTTTCCTGGCTTAATAGCGACCTTCCCAGGGGATTCTGGTAAAAAGCCGTAGGCATTTTCTGCAACGTCCAAGCGAAGCCCAGCCTTTTGCTTCTTCCTATCAGGGCCATGGCAGGCAAAACATTTATCCGATAAAATGGGCTTTACGTGAAAATTATAGTCAGGTTCAATGCTTAGATTTTTTATTTCAAAAGCAACCTCATCAGGAATTTCCGGTCCACATGCTACAGTGCAAAGAGACAATAGAATAATTCCGCAGACATAATTCTTAAAACTGTACATAAAGAAGTTAAAATTTCGAACAACTCCTTAAATATAAAATAAATGATTGAAATCCTTAGGAAATTAAAATTCTTTCTCCCCATACTCCGTTTTTATAATCTTATTTTTTCTTCCCACGTCATTTAACCTAATGCCGGCACTGAGCATGACAAGCCGGTCATACTTGATGTAATCGGTGGTACTATAAAAATTGGAAGACTGTGTTACAATGGTTTGAATATTTGTATTAAATACATTTTGAACTTGCAATCCCACATTCCCCTTATTTCCCTTAAAGCTATATTTTAATCCCATGTTGGACAAAAAGTAATCAGAATCGGCACCTTGTGTTGTTACCGTTCTACCTATATAAGTAGCATCCCATTGAAAACGAAGGTTTTTAGAAAGGTCCAGAGAGGTATTACCATTTGCATTAAAATTCAAACTTTTTTGGATGGTTTCAATGCCATTGGGATTTCCTTTAACATAAAACCGAAAAATATTTCCAGAAGCATACAGCTTCCACCATGAAGTTAATTTTACACTGACAGAAGCTTCCATCCCTGAACTTATGGCAGTTCCCGCATTGGTGTATGTTCTCCACAAGATTGTTCTTGAATATATATCATTGACTCTAAATACTTTATCTTTCGTATAATTAAAATAGGCTATAACTGAAAGTTCTACTTTTGACCATGTCTTTGAAAAAGCTACCTCAAAAACCTCTGCTAGCTCAGGTCTCAAATTGGGATCACCCAGTTCAATGGTTTCGGCATGCCTGTGATTTTTAAAGGGAGACATCAACTTTGTGGTTGGCCTGTCAATACGCCTGTTATAGGCTATTCTTAAAGATTGTGCATTTTTAAAGGATCTCAAAAATTGAATGGATGGAAAAAGGTTCAATTTCTCGTAAACAAAAGGAGCCTCACCAAGCAGATGAGTTAAAATTCTATCCATATATTCCGATCTCAAGCCAATATTATAATTCCATTTTGATAAAGCACCGTTCAAATTTGCATAAGCAGCATGGATTTGCTGCCTTAAATCCATGTTATCATTAAAAGCTGGATCAAGTTCCCATTTTTGACTGACAATTTTAAGATTTTCAAAAACAAAATCACCTGCATGATGAACAGACCTGAATTGATACCCCAACTCCAGTTTTTTATTATCGGCTAAAGCCTTTTGATAGTCTATTTGCCAGCGCAAAGCGGTTAACGGACTCCTTTCTTCTGATTTTTCATGCAAGGAAATCTGTTTATTATCTTCATTTTCATCTATATTATTTAGCGGACCGCCTAAAACCGAGAATTCATAAACACCTAGCACGGTTACCTTGCTTTTATTGGCAAAATTTCTGGTATAATCAGCATTCACTGTTTGAAAATTTCCCGTTCTTACATATAGATTTTGATTAAAAAAACGACGAACTGGCGAACCAAACGATTGATTAAACAGATCGATATTATTACCTGTTTTTAAAAATTCTTCATAATGTAAATTGGCCGTTCTATCTGTTTGCTTTTCACCCATATACCAGTTTACATTAAAAATATCATTTTTACCTGAAGTATAAGACACGCCAGACCTAATTCCGAACTGATAATCCTTATAATTTCTTATCCCTTCTGAAGGAAGAAAAGTAAGAGAATCTTTTAATAATGTTCTAATTTCTCCAATCCTAAATCCTTCAATATCAAAGCGCCTATAATCAGCTCCAACAAAAAAACTACCTTTTGAACCTGTATAATTGGCTAAAAAATCAGATCCGTATCGTAAAGTTTCATTACCTCCTGACATGCCATTGGCAATAAGACTCCAGCCTATTAATTGATCTTTCTTAGTAATAATATTAACAATTCCAGATTTGCCGTCGGCGTCATACCTTGCAGAAGGAGAAGTGATTAATTCAATTTTTTCAATAGCGTTAGCCGGAATTTGAGCCAATGCATCAGAAGCCGTTCTTTGGGTAGGTTTTCCATCTATCAACACTAGAAAGCTGGCACTTCCACGCAATAAAATTTCACCTTCAACATTTACGGTTACAGAAGGAAGCCTAGAAATAAGATCCAGTCCCGTTCCATTGGCTGCATTTTGAAATTGTTTGGTATCAAATATTTGTTTATCTATTTGAACCGTCTGTGTTTTTCTCTCTCCACTGACAGTTATTTCCTCAAAGGTACTAACCGATGCAGTAAGATAAATAGCAGGAAGATTCACTCCCTTTTCCTCTGGCTTGAAATCAAGTGATTCATAACCCATAAATTGAAAGCGAAAAATACTGATATTTCCTCGTTCATATTTAATTTGAAATTTACCGTTCACATCAGTAACCGTTACTGCAACAATAGCAGAGTCTTTACCTAATACAGATACCGAGGCAAACTCAATGGGTTTCTTGGTTTCACTATCAAACACAATTCCTTGATATTGTGATAATTGACCATAAACATTATTAAATATCACGAGTGATATAAACAATACAAAGGGTGATTTCAGCATATATTCATTTAACCAAACAAATATACTTTAAAATATAGTAATACTACTCAACCGTTAACCACGTATAGCTTTCAGCTGGAATAGTAACCACTAGGTCAGCTTCATAATTTCTATTTAACTTTAAAGAAATTGGTTTCCCCTCCTTTTCTCTGAACACAGCTGTATCTGTCAGACCTGTGTAATAAAGTGGTACCGGAATGGTTCTGGTGATGTCCTTTTTAGTAGGATTGTACAACATAAGCAACCCTTTGTATTTACCCGATGGATCGGCATGTAACAACCCGTCCCAATCCCTGCCATCGGCTCTACGTAGATGAATCATATCGGCATTTAAAATATCCCGATATTTTTTATACCAAGCGACCGTTTTTAGAACCAATTGCCTGGTTTCCTCCGTGTCATATAATCGTGGCCCCCGGTAACAAGCCTGGACTCCTGCGCCATAGTATTGCATCATCAGATTTTCATAATCCTTTAGATGCTCGCTTAAAGGTTCAAGAATAGCTTCCGGTCCACCCCCTTGATATTTTGTCAGGGGAACAAAGCCCCAGCTCATGGAACCCATTTTTTCCAGGGTACCGTCGTGAATATTTTGTCTGTTTAAGACCCTTTGTTGTTCTCTTGAAAGGGAAAAATTAACCTCTCTGTAACCAATGGCAATCTTATGCGTACCGTCTAAAAAATACCAATCAGGTGCATTGATATAAACCCCTTTTTCATTTAACCACCTATAAAGTTCCTTTTGAATTTCCATCTGCCTCCATTGAGAATCATCTAATCCTTCATGCCCGGGATGTGAGGTAGAAGCGCATAAATCACCGGGATAAGGTCCATCATTTTCCCAAATATCAAATCCTGTTTTTTCAAAAAAATACTTTATTTTATCCCTGAAATTAAGTCCCCAGGTGCTTCCAAAACAAGGAGCATTACCAAAAAGAGCGCCACCGGGCTTTCCTGTTTTGGGATCAATGACATCATGTTCATCACTAATACGACGGCTACTGAATAGGGCATAACCACCAAGTAAAATGCCCTTGCTGTGTGCATAATCTGCTAATTTTTTCCATCGCGTAATATTGATTTCCGACGTGTCCTCCATTTTCAGATGACTACCAAAACTCAGGATTACGGCTTCATAACCAGTTTGGACACATTGATCAATACAACGGACCACTTCTTCATCGTTTTTGCTCACCAAATGCATGAAAACAGGATTCTGGGTAGTCCAGGGCGCTATGGTTCTATACATTTTTTTTAGCATCAATCCCCTCCTTTGTCTGTCATAACTGTCCATCAAGAGTTCATTGGTTTTGACTGAAGTAAAAATTTCGCCCCTTTTCAGTGTAATACCCGGTGCTCTTTCCGGGTAAATTTCAAGCAAACAAGGGGTTTGAAAATTATAATTCACCTGGGAAGTATAAACGCTATCGGTTTTCCAATGGGTAGTCTGATCACTAATATCATAACGCATGGCATTATTAAAGGCATAATTGGTCTCAAAATAGATTCCATGCTGTTTTTTCATTTCATCAGGAGAACCGACGACCGCACTTTCTTCTTCCACCAAACCAAGTACCTCATTTACCACGCGATGTAATTTCACTTCTTTTGATGATTCATTGAGAATAGTCAACCATTTAACTATCAAAGGAATACCATCATATAGCGCATAATGAACTTCTACTTTTAACCCTTTCAACTCATTAAAAGGAGATTCAAACTTAAGAACCAGTTCTTTTCCGGTGGCGCGCAAAAATTTACCTGTCCAGGTTTTAGATTTCCATTGAATGCCAGGTTTAATATCTGTAACCTGATAACTGTTAAACGTAAAATCATTTTCCCCTTTTGTCAGAGAAGGAAGCCATTCTGGTAAAAAATAACCATTTTCCTTTTGACCAACCAAGCCCCCAATCTGATATTCTTTATGATCAATAATCAGGCGAGCTTCAGGCTTTATGGCCCTTATCAGTTGCTGTTCATTCGTCAGATTCGCGAAATCAAAGCAACCTATATTTTTTCCCAAATAGAAGGATCTTCTCAATAATCCATTCTGGATAACCAGCATATTATTCTCTTCTATTACCGTTGTCTTTTGTGGAATGGAATGAATTAGCCAATCAGATTTAAATGATTGGGCATTTAAACCGGAGGAAAAGAGGATAGCCAGAAACCAAAAGTATTTCATTATTTTACATTTTACACTAAAAATAAAAAAGGGAATGATAAAACAATCATTCCCTGCTAAATATAGTTTATAAATACATTAAAATTAACTCTTCCAGAATTATGAAAATATATATGATTTTATCCCTTTTGAAATACTTTTATATAATCTACAACAAACCAACGTGGGAAAACGGTCCTTGCGTCGGGTGAGCCTGGAAAATTTCCTCCTATGGCCAGATTGATGATAAAAAAGAAGGGTTGATTAAAGGGATAAGGCTGACCATTCAAATCAGCAGGAGTCAACTGATGATAAGGTACATTATTAACCAGCCATTGAATCTTATTTTCCTCCCAAACGATAGAAAACACATTAAATGAAGTGTTATAATCATATTCACCTGTTGAAAAATTTGCCCCGGTTCTGAAACGATGCTGTGCCAGGGTGGCACCAAAATGTGCCGTTCCAACTACTCTGTTTATTTTATCTCCACTGGCCTCCATAATATCTATTTCGCCGCAAGACGGCCAGGAAACCTGAGGAATATTATCTCCTAACATCCAAAGTGCCGGCCAATAACCCTTTCCTTCCGGAACAGCGGCTCTAATATCGATACGACCATATTTGAATGATTTTTTTCTTTGCGTAGTCAGCCTGGAGGAAGTATAATTTTTACCTCCTACCGTTTCCTTTTTTCCCTCAATGATTAAATATCCATCGGAAAGTTGGGCATTTTTTTCCTGATAAAATTGTAATTCGTTATTTCCCCAGTTACAATTTCCGGGACAGCCATCGCCCAGTTCGTAATTCCAAACCGCGCTATTCAGATTAGTTCCCTGAAAACCCTCTTCCCAGACTTTAGTGAAACCAGCATAAGCATCAGGTGAAATATATCCCGTTTTAGGGATATTAATTTTATCAATTAAACTAAAATCATCGTTGACTAAATTAATCGTAAATCGAGTGGGCTCAACCACTGTTGCATTTAAGCCCTGAATGATGACCATTTCGATTTTTTCATCGGTCTCCTTAACGGCATCCCCAAATATTTTAATAGGAATGGACACTGAAAGTTCTCCCGGTTTCATAAATATTTTGCCCTCTGTAATGGCTTCATAATCAGAACCAGCAGTGGCTGTTAATCCATTTACCTGATATTTAACCATCACCTGGGTTCTGTTTTCCCCTTTCAGTTGAATACCTATTTGTATGGTTGTATCTTTATTACCTTCAGGAATAGAGATTGACCCAGAAGAAAAAGAAATCTGAGGCGCATTATAATCTGGTAATTCGGTTATTTCACCCTCCTTAAAACACCCTTGTAGTAAAAGAGCAAGGACAAAAAATATAATGATATTTACTGAGGTCTTCATTTAGTCTATTTTTTGATAAACTCTAACATAATCGATTTGAAATCTTGCGGGAAAAGCGGAAGAATCTACCCCCATTTTACCGCCCAGATTACCGCCTACAGCGAGGTTTAAAATGATATGAAAGGGCTGATCAAAAGGCCATTTTTTACTATCTGCTAAAGCTTCCTTATAAAAGGTGAAATATATTTTACCGTCAAATAAGAAATCCATTTTTTCAGGTGTCCAGTCAATAGCATATAAATGATAAGCTTCATGAGGTTTAATTTTTCCAACTCCACCTCCTTTTTGAGTACCAATCATGTGATTAAACGCTTCCGTGTGCACCGTTCCAAAAATAGAATCCTGAGCAAATCCTACATGCTCCAATAAATCAATTTCCCCGCTTCCAGGCCATTCCCCATAGTTATTTTTTTCTGGAAGAAGCCAGATGGCAGACCAGGTACCTAAGCCTACAGGAGTTTTAGCTTTCATTTCGAAATATCCGTATTTCCAGGAAGCCTTGTTTCGGGTTAACAATCGGGCGGAAGTATATTCTTTTCCCCCCATTTTTTCCTTTCGAGCTTCTATGATTAATTTACCCTTTTCAAGGCGCGCATTATCAAGATCAGATTCGGTGTAATATTCCCATTCATTATTTCCCCATCCACATATTCTGGGACAACCATCCCCCACATCATAAGTCCATTTATTTGAGTCAGGTAAGCCTGTTTTTGAGAATTCATCAGACCAAACCAGTTTGTACTTTTGGGGAGGCTTTGAAAAAGAGAACAACAAAATAGTACACAGAATCGAATAAAAAGTTAAGTATTTTAACATAAAAATCATTTAACGTGCTTCAAAATATAATTCAAACCAACCTCCTCCTTTTAAAAAAGGGGTTCTGACAATTAACTCTTTTTCCGTTAATCGTACAATATCATAGATATTTGAGGCGTCCCAAACACCCATAAATGCACCCTCCGGAAGT